>VFQM010000154.1_pt1 | contig 87123 bp, 69 predicted proteins | sample 3512391 | NCBI WGS metagenome assembly VFQM01 (sample SAMN10412369, study PRJNA504923) | tailings metagenome | isolation source: Replicate 1 from Balatoc abandoned mine | place: Philippines | reverse complement strand
ACATACCGGTTAGCCTGGTTAGCACCTTCAGGTAAAACCCAACATCCCTTGCCGCCATCATAAGGAATATGCGCCAGTCCGATTACGATTGCTGTTTTGTTTAGCATACTCTAAACGCCTCCCTTTCTTTTGCTGATAATTTAAGCCACTTGTGATAGTCTGACCACTGTCTCGCTTTGACGTTTTTGTAATTCCTTGCATTGTGGCTTTTGCGTCTAAGCATCTCAGGACCGAGATAATCGTGATGCTCAAATGTTGCACATCCGAATTTATAAACTTTCACAAAAGACATATGGATTATTTCAATGTTGTTATTCATTTCCTATTCGCCTCCATGTATGCCGCCATTAGCAGCGCTTCGCATTGTTCGTATTCTTTTTTGTCGCCGGTAACGCATGCGCGGTACAGGCTTGGTTTGTTTTTGCGCCATCTTGCGTTTGGCGGTGGTTTGATGCGCTTAAATGTCATTTCTCCTCCGGCGGTGCTGGCAGTGGCATCCAGTGGGTTACTTTTGCAGATTCTGCGTAAACAGTTCCAACCAGCCATTTTTCAACGCTATTTCTCCAAGCGATAAACGATAAGTTTGTTGAGGAATCAAAAATCAAAACATCCTCACCCACAACAGGCAACCGCTCACTAACTTTAATCCACTCACTCATCATCCAACCCCTCCAACTCAACCAACCACCTCGTACCATAAGCCGATACCAGCTTTTTCGCAGAGCGTCCTGCAATTGCCTCTGCTTCGTCGGACAGTAGTTGCCGTAGTGGCGCACTCTCTCCAGCCATAAAACGCCCCAGCGCGTCTCTGAGCGCGGTTAAACTGATATTTTCCAACAACTGCTCGCTTCTGCGTTCAAAATCGAAGTGTTGCACGATGTATTTTTTGCAATCTTCGACCATTGCGTCGTGCAGCGCGTCGGTGTCGGCTTGGTGGTCGTGTAGGTGATTATCATGGGCGGTCATTTGCGCAGCTCCGTCATCAATTTTTTTGCGTGAATTACTGCCGCTTCAACAATATCGTCACCACTGTACATTGTGTAGTCAACGCCGCATGACAAAAAACCTTCCATCGCCATCGCCGCAAACTTCTGCCGATTGCCTTTTTCGATAATCGCATCCAGTTCAGCATCGCCAGTTTCAGCAACGGCCATGTATAGGCAGAATAGCTCGCGTTTTGTGATGCCGAAACTAAATTGCTGGCCTTTCTGGCCGATATACTCGCCATCCTCATGACCGTCTCGCAAGTTCCAAAGCGCGCCATTTGATGATTTCAGAACGCTTGCTGGCATTTCTGAGTTTTTCATAAAACATCTCCAAAATTAATAGAATGTTCCAATGTCATAGGCACGCCGACAGACTTGCGGCCATCTGAGTAATCCCACTGGTAGCAGTTTGTTTCTTCGACACGCTTAAGCTTGCGAGACAGCTCACATCTAGCGCACTTCTCATGTGTTGCAATCTGCCAGTCGTTAGTGCCGACAGTCTCAACTTTATGGCCAAAGATTTTGCAAAGTAAGCTCATACACCGCACTCCCCGCAGCGTTCAGAAATTAAATAATAAGCATCTCCGCAATCAATCAGATTAAGCGCGGCTGTTTTCCACTGAGTGCGAGGAATGTTGTCAATAACCCAATCAACTAGGCGATACACTTGCGCTTCTGTTGCGTCTTTGCCGATAACCTCAGCCATCAGTATCATTTTTTGAATTTCGTTCATCTTCAATCCTCCAATTAACCAATACCCAAATCCTAACACGGTTTTTGCGGGGAAGTGGTCGGATGAGTTATTCGATTCGGCGCAGCCAATAAATGGATCCTTTGTGTGCTTTTTTTGTTGAAAACTTCATCTTTCCTGTCAGGCTTTTGTACTTTAATGCTTGCAGCGTCGCCCTAAACTTGTAAATAGACTCCCCACCCAAGTCAACAACAATGCATTCATCAACCTTTAGAGATGCGACCTGCTTAAAAACAAAGTCGCAGTAATATCTTTCATATTCCATCCACTGCATTTTTTCTTGGCTCATAAATCCTCCTAGTCTGGTCAATTTATTATTAATTAAAAAATAAATTATTTCAAGGCTGCTTTTTTGTATTAGTAGATTAGCACAGCCTAGTTTATGTTAACGCTTTGTTAAAACGCTTATGGATAAATGGCTGTAGCTTATAATAGTTATATACGGATAATAGTTACTTCTCTCTCTTATATCAGTATTAAAGGAAGTATATAAGGGCACCCCTTTAATCGGTTTTTTTAATCAATAAAAGAGATAAATACCACCCCTGTATGTATAAGGGTTTTCACTAAGCTACTAAGTTATGACAAAGCTAGCCTGAAAGCCGCGCCGTTATTGATTTTCAGCTTAGTTACTAAGCTATCACTACGCATTCACTAACATAAAAAAAGGCGCTTAAAGCGCCTTGTACTTCTTACTTTCTAATCGGTTTTTTCGATTAACCGATTTTTCGCAGACAACCCGCCGATGCTCAACGAGCTTTTCTAGCACCTGCAAAACTTGCTCTTTTTTGTGTGGTCTGCACCGATTCACTATCACGCCCTCACTTTCAAACTCGCCAGACGCTTTCAAAAATTGCTCAATTTTTACCGCGATTGATTCGCCTGGCGATTCTTTTTCGACGTCGTTTGAGCGAGCCAGACGCATTTTGACGGCGCAATCGCGCTTGACCAGCTCGTACGCCCACAAGACATGCTCATGCGTCCTGACGCCTTCGCCGATGGCCAGCACCAGCGATACTTTTGCTGTCAGCTCATAGCCGCGCCTGTGGATTGCTTCCAGCCCGTATTCCTTTGCATCCTCTGCACACTGCCAGAAATGCTCTGAGGCTTCTTGTAACAGCGTTTGAGCCTCTTTTGTGTCCCTGATAGCCACCACTGCGCCTGTGTTTTCAATGCGTGTTATATCGCTTGTGTCGCCGCAATTGAAAAGCGCTGCTAGCTGCATAGCCAAGCCTGCTGGCAACCCGCGTTCACCGCGTTTTTTGTTTGGCCGTGGGTTTGTTTCGTGTTCGTTGAATATCAGTGACCGGCCAACAAAACCATTGGTCGCCATCTCAAAGCTGACAAGGCTGTTAAATGTAACCGGCGTGGTGAAGCCTATTAGTGTGACAAATGGATTTTTGATGCCGTTGTCAATGTCGCTGATCGAAACGATAAGCGAGTCAAGCCGCCGCTGCACTTTACCGTGCTTATCCTCGTTGGCGTCTATCTTTTTGTTGCATGCCGCTATTTCTGCTTTGATGTCGTTTTTTACCTGCTCTTTCAGGTCGCCGCTTATTTGCAGGTATCCGTCTGCTTTTGTGTATGCTGACAAAAGCACTTTTACAACGCCCTCAAGATACGAAGCGCCGCCTTTTGAAGCGGATGTAACGACGGTTTTGAGGAACATGCCGAATTCATCAATGGAGTAGTGCGCTGCTTGATGGCGGATGAAGTTGCGGATCATCTCTTGCTCAGACTTGATATGCCCGTGCAGTGCAGGAGCCATACCGGCAGCGCGTAAACAGTCGGCGTATGCCTGCTGTATGGCTTCCTTGCCAGTGCCGGAGCCAGCAACGCAAAGGCTGAATAGGTTTGGCGTAATGCCTGTTTGGTCACGATAGCGCATGCCAGCAATAGCAGACACAACGCCAAGCGCAGCGGCTACTGCGAGATTTTCACGCGGGAAAAAGCATTGGCTGTTTATCCAGTTTGCGATATCGCCAACCAGCCCAGGCGGCCTTAACAGGTCAACCGATGGCGGTGCGTCGTCGTCAACTTCTAACGTAGTTTCAAACGTGACTGATTGCTGATAGCCGCCAAGCTCTGCAAAGTGAATGATGGTGCCAAGCCCTGCCACAACGCTGGACTTTCCAAAGCTATGCCACTTCGTCATCATAAACGTGTTGTCGTACTTGTCGCTTTTTTTGCTCCAATCATCCCAAATCTCGAACCCGTCGCCCGATAGCGTGTGGTGTATCGCCATGCCAATTCTTATCCATAGCTCATAATCGACGTCGTTATTGTCGATATGCGCCACCATATCAGCAACATCCTGATAGCTGACGTCGATAGTGCCGCTGCTGGTTTGTGCGCGGTAGCGGTCAGGCTTTTTAAGAATGTCCAGCAAGTCTTGCGGCGCTTGCGTGACGTCACACGGATGACCTTTATCTTCTTCGTAGTAACTGCCCGATGCGTGTAAGCTACCAGCACCCACCACATAGCCAGACGTTTTAAAGTCAATGCCAGGGTATTGTGGCAGCGATTGCACAAATGCGCCTTGTGCGACTTTGAAATAAATATGCCAGCCACCGCCGCCGGTTTTAACGGTAAAGCCGGATTGATCGTACCAATGGCGCACTGATTCAAGTGTACCGCCGTTGCGTGGGTCGATGTCGATAATCAGCCAGCCGTCGCACAAGACGCCAAAGCCGGTATCGAACTGGCCGGACTCTTCCATGACATCAAGCTGATCGTCCGACCAATCCGGCGTATGCTGCCAGTTACTGGCGTATGGCTTTTTGTATTTTTGTTTGTCTGGCAGTTCGCTGCCGTCGTGGTCTTTTGCGCCAAGCAGGCCAAAAACTTTAAAGCCAGCCTGCAAATAGTCGTATTGGTTCATGCCTGAATTCCCTTATCCTCGAAGTAGTCTGATAATCTTTTCACAGTGTCATATTTAGGCTCTTGCCCGTCCATTAATCGGTAAAGCGTGTTTGGATGAACGCCAACAGCCTGAGCGACAGCGCTCAGGTTGCAATCTGCTAGTAAATCTTTGATGCGGTCTAAAGTAAGCATTTTTAACACTCCGTTATGGTGAAATTATTTTTCAATGTGTTGACAGCATAAAATACCTATGCCATATTTGCAACGGTAGAGACGAGAAAGGAGGGCAAATAAATGTCTGTGTTATCTACTATCACAAAACCGGAAGACCGTCCGGTTATCTGCACAATCACTGGTGACGCTGGCGTCGGCAAAACGACACTTGCGGCCACTTTTCCAAAACCAATTTTTATCCGTATCGAAGACGGCTTGCAGGCTATTGACTCTGCAAATCGGCCTGATGCTTTTCCTGTTGTTACTGGCGTTGAGCAACTGTGGGAGCAGTTAACGGCGCTGATTAAAGAAAAGCACGACTATAAAACGCTGGTTATTGATTCTGTCACACAGCTTGAAACATTATTCGGTGAGCATGTAATCGAGTCAGATCCGAAAAAGCCGCGCAGTTTGGCGCAAGCGCTTGGTGGTTACGGCGCTGGTTATGGCGCTGTTGCTGCCCTGCATGGTCGGGTGCGCAAAGCCGCCAAGGTTTTAAACGAAGTGCGCGGAATGCACGTTGTATTTATTGCGCATAGCGACGTCAGCACGATTGAGTTGCCGGATGAAGACCCGTATAGCCGGTACGAGTTGCGGATGCACAAGAAATGCTTGCCGCATTATGTCGATAATACGGACCTAGTTGCATACCTCAAGCTGGAAACATTCACCACTGGCGACGGTGAGCGCAAGAAAGCAATTTCAAGCGGAAACCGCATTGCTATCTGCTACACGGCAGCAGCGCAAATCAGCAAAAACCGCTACGGCATTACTGAGCCTGTCGAAGTACCGAAAGGCGAAAACCCGTTTATTCAATTCATTCCATCACTGCAAGCCAAGGCTGCAAAACCAAATAAAACAGCGGAGTAATTATTATGTCATTTTGGAATTTAAGCGATACCAGCGAAAAGTTAGACACTACCGGCAACTTTGAATCAGGTGGTGATTTAGAGCCAATCCCTGCAAAAACCCAGGTTAAAGCTGCTCCGGATGAAGCAAAGTGGGACGAGTACCAAGGCGATGAATATATTTCTATCCGCTGGAACGTGTTAGCTCCTGCTGAATACAAAGGGCGTAAAATCTTTCAGAAAGTCAAAGTGCTGGACGCTGACAGCAAGAAAGCCGACAAAGCCAAAAAGATGCTGGCTGCAATTGCTGTCAACGCTGGCGGCGGTTTGCTGAAAGTGCAGGGCAAGCCGTCTGATCAAGACCTGCAAAAACACCTGCTGAACAAGCCGATGGCGCTGCTGATGGCTGTATGGTCCATTGAAGATCAAAACACCGGCGAAACCAAAAAAGGCAACTGGATCAGCGCCGTGTCGCCACTCAAAGCAAAAGCTGCCGAGCCTGTAAAACAGCCTGAGCCTGAGCCGTCAACAGACGATTTTGATGCGGATATTGGCTTTTAATTAACAACGGCGGCAGCAATGCCGCCATTTTTGGAGTGGATGAATAATGGAACAACGTTCAAACGAATGGTACAAAGCCCGCGCAAACCGCATTACGGGCAGCGCAATCGGCGCAATCCTTGGGTTATCACCATACGCGACGCCAGCCGATGTAATGCGCCGCATGGTGCGAGAATATCACGGCCAGCCGTCAGAATTTAACGGCAACATCGCCACGGATTACGGCACGTTAAACGAGCCTAACGCACTGGCGGATTATGCGATGGAGCATAACGAAGTCAAAGAGTGCGGTTTTTACGTGCATCCTGATTTTGAGTGGCTTGGCGCAAGCCCCGATGGTTTGATCGGCGATGACGGCTTGATTGAGATTAAATGCCCGTTCGGCAAGCGGCATGACACAAGTCCAGAGTTTTTAACGATTGACCAGCAAAAGCATTACTATGCGCAAATCCAGTACCAATTGTTCTGTACCGGCCGGACATGGTGCCACTTTTACCAGTGGAATGCCTACGGCCATGCGCTTGAAATGGTTAACTTTGACCCGCTGTTTATCGAAGAGACGCTGCCGCAGCTCAAAGAGTTTTACGATGAATACCTTGAGCAACGCAAGCCGGAAAACGCATGGCGGTACATTGATGGCGGCGAGCTTGTGCAAAAGTACAAGATGGCAAAAGCGGCGCTAGAGGTTGCTGAGGCAGAACTTGAAGAAGCAAAGCAAGCAATCATTGCTGCAATGAACGGCAAAAGCGGCAAAATTGGTGATTTAAACGTAACACTGGCAGAGCGAAAAGGCAGCATTAGCTACGCAAAAGCAATCAAAGATTTATTGCCGGATGCTGACTTGTCCGCCTATGAAGGCAAGCCAACTCAGTATTGGACTATTAAATGAAACCACGCGACTACCAGGAGGCGGCAGTTAATGCCGCCATCGAATGGATTAAAAAGTGCCTTGACCCTGCTGTGTTAGATTTAGCAACCGGGGCGGGCAAGAGCTTTATCATTGCGCTGATAGCAAAATGGGTGCAAGAAAATACCGGCAAAAAAACACTGGTGATTGCGCCTTCAAAGGAGCTTGTAGAGCAGGACAGAGAAAAGTTTTTAAGCACAGGCTATCCAGCCAGCGTTTACTGCGCGTCAATTGAAAAATGCCTAAAGCATCCTGTCGTGTTTGGCACTCCGCAAACAATTGGCAATTCCATTGAGAAGTTCGGCGCAAACTTTGCTTGTGTGTTGATTGACGAGGGCGACGGCGTAACGCCAACGGTTAAAAACATTGTTGAGCAAATACGCCAACGAAACCCAAAGCTGCGCGTAATTGGCTTAACTGCAACGCCGTATCGCCTTGGCACCGGCTATATTTATGCCTATGACCAAGACGATAAACCGATGCACGAAACAGAGTGCATTGAGCCGTATTACCACAAGCTGCTATATCGCGTTGATGGTCATTTGCTGATTGAGCGCGGATTCTTGACACCGCCGCATGCGGATATGGACCACGTAGCAGGCTATGACACTGAATGCCTGGAATTAAATAATCGGGGCCAATTCGACGCCAGACAGGTTGAGCAAGTGTTTGAAGGTAAGGGCCGGTTAACGTCTTTCATCGTTGCTGATATTGTCCAGAAGTCATACGGCAGAAACGGCGTATTGATATTCGCGGCAACCGTGGCCCATGCTTATGAAATCATGGAAAGCCTGCCGCCAGAAAATAGCGAGATTATCCACGGCAAGACGCCAAACAGGGAGCAGATTTTAACTCGGTTTAAAAACCGCCAGTTTAAATATCTGGTCAATGTGTCAGTGCTAACAGTTGGCTTTGATGCGCCGCATGTTGATGTTGTCGCTATTTTACGCGCCACAGAATCGGTGCGACTGCTTCAGCAAATCATAGGGCGCGGATTGCGATTGATTGACCCGCCAACCGCTGGCAACCCGTTTGCCATATCAAAAAGCGAAAAGCCTGACTGCCTGATACTGGATTACGCCAAAAACATTGAGCGCCACTGTCCTGATGGTGACTTGTTTAATCCAAAAATATCAGCACGAAAAGCTGCAAGCGGTGAAGGAGGATTGAGCGCAATTTGCCCTGATTGCGCATATGAAAACCAATTCAGCAGCAGACCAAACAAAGACGGCTTAGGCGTTGACGCTAACGGCTATTTCATCGACCTGCAAGGCAACCGCATTGAAACGCCAAACGGCAGCATGCCAGCGCACTTTGGCAGACGATGCTATGGCACAACCATCATTAAGGGATTAAATGAGCGTTGCGGCTACCGGTGGAGCGTTAAAGAGTGTATTGAATGCGGTCATGAAAACGACATTACCGCCAGATATTGCGAGAAGTGCAAAACTGAATTGGTAGACCCTAACGAGAAGCTGCAAATAGAGTTTACCAAGCTCAAGAAAGACCCTTACACGCCAACCAGTGACAAGGTTTTATCATGGAAGTTGCAGGAGTGGGTGAGTCAAGCTGGCAATACGACTTTGCGCATCGATTGGACTACTGAGTATCGGACGTTTAGTGTTTGGCACAAGCAATATGAAGATTGCGACAAACACAAAAATAAACTGGCAATACAAAACTGGATGGCGCTTTGTATTGCTTGCGGCGTTTACGATGATAAACCAAAAAATGCAGCTAAGTTTATTGCATCAAGCCCAACCATGCCGACAACAATAACGGCATGCAAAGAGCGTGGTACGTCGTTTTTCCGCGTGGTTGCTTATAACGAAATGGAGTTAGTGCAAGATGAAATTCCCATCTGATATACGTGTTTTCGGTGATTTGGACTACCGCAACAAGAAATGCCCAACAGAAACGGCTGAACAAATCACGTTTTTCAACTGGCTGCGCCGCGAATATCCAGATAGCTACGGCATGGTTGCAGTGCATATCCGCAATGAAGGCAAACGCACGGTACAGCAAGCCATACGCGAAAAAGCCGAAGGCATGGTATCTGGCGCTGTTGATATTTTTATCCCTGGCAAGTCGTCTTTTTTGTGCGAACTAAAGCGACTAGACCACACGCTTTGCAAGTGGCAAGACGGCCAGATTGAATACATGCAAACCGCGCAACAGTTAGGCAGCTTTGTTTGCGTTGCGCTCGGACATAAAGCGGCAATAGAGGCGTTTAACGTATGGATTGGCAAAGAGTAAAGAAAGCAGCAGAAGATTTTGATGCGATACTGGCAAAGCAGATAACGCCGCCAGAAGCCTTCGAGGACGCGCAAATCATGCTGGCAGCGCTAATGTACTGCGACGCTAAATGGATTGCTGAAGCGCCGCAATCACTGCGTAAAGAGTATTTAAGCCGTGTCTATGAGCCGTTTCAAGACGATGTGCGCGACATGGCGAAGATGATTATCAAAGGGCAGATATAACTGGTCAAACCACATATCGCCAATTTGTTTGCTAGGATTGGCGCTGTTGATAACGAATGAGGGAATAATGATGAAATTACACGCAATCACCGTTGAGCATAAAGATTCGGAAAAAATCGTATGGGTTAATCCGGCTTTTATCGTGAATGTTGAGCCGCAAAAAGACTTAACAGCAATGGTTTATCTGTCAAGCGGAATGGTTTACTTGGCGCTTGATATTGATGAATTGTCAGACTTTATGGATGTTTAACATGGCAAAAGTATATAAAGGCAACCCAAGCCGAGTACGCAAAACAGCGCACAGGATGCCGCCAAAAACGACAAAGAAAACGCCAGTCGAATGCAAAGACGGGCCGCTAAAAGGTGAAACTCTTTTCTTGTCTAACCGGGATCTAACAACAGCAGTATTTACAATCAAAGGCCAAACTGGCCGATACAACAACGGAGAATGGCAACAATGCTAAAAGTAATTGATGAAAAGCACGGCGATAACTACACGGCCTATAACGCTGATTGCGTTGATGTCGCACGTAGTCTGCCGGATGAATCAATCGGCTTTTCAATTTACTCACCACCTTTCTGCTCGCTTTACGTGTTCAGTAATTCTGACCGTGACATGGGCAACACGAAAAACAACGCTGATTTTATTGAAGCGTATAAATTCCTTTTGAAAGAGCTTTTCAGAATCACGAAGCCAGGCCGGTTAACTGCCGTGCATTGCATGAATCTGCCGACAACAAAAGGGAGAGACGGCTTTATCGGCATGTACGATTTCCGAGGTGATATTATTCGCGCTCATCAAGAAGCTGGCTGGATTTACCATTCAGAAGTGTGTATCTGGAAAGATCCAGTATTGGCTATGCAGCGCACAAAAGCGCTTGGATTGCTGCACGCCACAATCAAAAAAGATAGCTCAATGAGCCGCCAAGGTATTCCAGACAATATCCTTGTTTTCCGCAAGCCAGGTGATAACGCAGAGCCGATTGAAGGCGAGTTTGAATACTACGTTGGAGAGATGGATTTAAACGAATACGTCACCCGCGAATCGCCAGATTCTGTTGCAGGTCAGAAGTTTGTTGAGTTTATTCGTGCAGATGGTCGCACTCTTCAAAAACGCGGCACTGGATCAAGCATCGATATTTGGCAGCACTACGCCAGCCCGGTATGGTTTGATATTCGCCAAACTCATACACTGCAATATAAAGGCGCACGTGATAACGACGACGAGCGCCACATATCACCATTGCAGCTTGATACAATCGAGCGCTGCAATCAGTTGTGGTCAAAGAAAGGCGATGTTGTATTCAGCCCGTTTATGGGTATTGGCTCAGAGGGATACGTAAGCCTGCAAATGGGGCGCAAGTTTATCGGCGCAGAATTGAAGCCGTCTTACTTTAAAGTTGCCGTCGATAACCTAGAAAAAGCAGTCAGCCACGCAGAGCAAGAGGAGTTATTCTGATGTTTACTATCCTGAAAAACCACGAACAAACATTAAAGCAGGTTTTAAAGGCTGCTAAGCCGAACGCGCCGATTGGTGCATATGCCAATGCGTACATTGAAACAACAAGCCGTACCGTTACAATTATTTGTGGCGACGGCTCGATTGAGATGATTGCAACGCTTTCAGATTGCAACGTTCAATCCGCTGGCGTAGCTTGTGTTGATGCGCAAAAGTTAGGCCAAGCAATCGCGGCTTGCAAGTTTGAATGCCAGGTATTTTTTAAAGACGGCTTTGTTGAAGTCAAAAACGGCAAGTCAAAATTCAAACTGCAAAGCACAGATCCAAACGCATACCCGTCTTATCCGGATGTCGGAAATCAGGATGTGCTTGAAGTTGACGCAAACCAGTTAATTGCAGGTATTAAATCAGCATCATTAATCGCGCCAGATAGCGATGTTCGATACTTCCTGAACGGCGTCAAGATTGGAGATTACATTGCTGCAACAGACGGCCACCGAATGGTTATTATTGAATCAGAAAAAACACCTGATGTAATAGTGCCAATCGGCGCAATAAAACTAATGCCTGACCACGCAGATCAGATGTTTGTCAGCAAATCATTTCTGACGATTCGTACAGGCGATCTGACGTTTAAGACAAAACTGATCGATGGTAAGTTTCCAGACTGTAAGCGCGTAATTAAGGATTCAATCAGTTTTGCTGACATTAACGCAGAATCGCTACGTGATGCGGCGCGTACAGCATCAATCACTGCCAACAAAACAACAAACGGCATTCGGCTTTTTATTGATGGCGGCAATGCAACTGTTACTGCAACAAGTCAAAATCAAGAGCAATCCGTTATTGAATTCGATGGCGAGTCATCAGACCAGATTGAGCTTGCTTTTAATGCAAAATACGTTGCTGACACCATGAGTTATTACTCAGGCACCGTAAAAGCTGGATTCTCTGATAATCAGATGGTTATCAAGACCGAAGGCATGATTAACGTTTTGATGGCGATGAAATTATGACATATGAAGAATTGATAGCTAAAAAAGCATTCAATCGCATTGATTCCGGCTTTATGCCGGAATCTCTGAATGCAAACTTAAAGCCTCACCAGGCTGCAATCGTCAAATGGGCATGTCAGCGCGGCAGAGCTGCAATATTTGCAGATACCGGCCTTGGCAAGTCGTTCATGCAACTGGAATGGGCCAATCAAGTTAGCCAGCGGACTGACAAGCCGGTGATCCTGTTTGCGCCACTCGCTGTAGGCAAGCAAACCGAAGGCGAGGCAAATAAATTTGGGATCACCAGTAAAGCAAAGTATATGCGCAAGTTTGACGGAGTTCATCGAATTGTTGTTACCAACTATGAGATGATCGACAATTTCAATCCGTCAGACTTTGCCGGTATCGTATTGGACGAATCATCTATATTAAAGGGGCAGTCGAGCCAATACCGAAAAAAGCTGACTGACTTTGCCGCCAATATCCCATACCGACTAAGCTGCACTGCAACGCCAAGTCCGAATGACTTTATGGAGCTTGGCACTCAGGCTGAGTTTTTAGGCATTATGAGCCAATCAGAAATGCTGGCGATGTTTTTCACGCACGACGGCAGCGAAACTCAGAAATGGCGACTAAAAGGACATGGCGCAAGCCGCTTTTGGGACTGGCTGGCAACTTGGTCTGTTGTGATCAGTAGCCCGTCTGATTTAGGCTTTGACGGCAAGGAATATGAATTGCCGCCGCTGACAATCCACGATGTTATTTTGCCATCTGATAGCGGCGATCAATTGTTTGCCGAAGTTGCGCAAGGGCTTGGCGCTGCGCGTGAAGCAAAGCGGGGTAGCATTGAGAAGCGATGCATGGCGCTTGCTAGACTGGTAAATTCAACTGATGATGATTGGTTGATTTGGGGCGAATTAAACGCAGAGACCGACTTGTTAACCAGTCTGATTGAAAATTCAATCCAGGTGCAAGGCAGTGATAAAATCGAAGATAAAGAAGATCGGTTAATTGGCTTTGCTGAAGGTCGTTATCATCGGCTGGTTAGCAAGAGTTCGATATGTGGCTTTGGCATGAACTGGCAGCGCACAAACAAGATGGCTTTTGTCGGGCCAACATATAGCTTTGAGCAGTTTTATCAAGCAGTGCGCCGCCAGTGGCGTTTTGGACAAACAAAGCCAGTAGATGTGTATGTATTCATGACTGAGGCAGAAACAGGCATACACAGCGCCATGCTTGCAAAAATGGAGAATGATAAATTGATGCGACGTGAAATGATAAAGGTAATGGGAGATGCTATGCGCCGTGAAATAACCGGCGCAACAAAAACAATCACCGACTACCAGCCGTCCGTTAAAGCAAAAAGGCCATCATTTTTATGATGGCCTTATCCGCTTTCTCAATCAGCTTTGTGTATATCTACCTAAAGGCATGGCAACAAATCAACGTGATTCGCAAACAATACGCCCACATGATGCCAGTTTCTTTCGCTATGGCATTTTGTGAAGTTGCCGCGATTGGGCTTATCGTTAAAACGTCAATATGGCTTTTTATTCCAATAGGTTTAGGCGCAGGAATTGGGTGCATGTTATCCGTTTGGAGAAATCACAGATAAGAGCATACCTAATAAAACTGCCAGCCTACCCGCTGGCGTTTACCTATCTAACATCTGAGCAGCCGGAGAATATTCCGGCATGCGTATTCGAGCGCTTTGGCATTTATCCTGAGTGGGTTCAGTAACTGGTCTTACCAGTGAAAAACTTATTGCATAACCGGCGCGGCTGTCCTATCTTGTTTATATCGAAGCAAAACAACCGAGGATGCCATGATAACCCAAAAACAGCTTGCAGAATTCCACCAGGTAACAGACCGCACAGTTCGCCGCTGGTCTGTTGATGAAACTTGGCAAAAGACCGTGCAAATGAACGCCGACGTCACGCCGCGCGAATGGGCTCTGATTGGCGAGATTATGCAGCTTGCCTATCTTTACAATGCAACTGGGTGGCAAGGCGCAATCACTAAAAGGTGGTGCAGCTTATCACTCAACAGCTTTGAGTTGACGATTGTTTTTTACGCATCAGAAAACTTTGGTGAGTGCGAAAAAATCACCTTCGCGAACACCACTGCCTGCGAAGATATGCAGGCGCTGATTGATAAACTGAAAAGAATTGTATATGGAGAATAAAAAAATGAGCCTTATTCCTTGGAAATCATCAACAGAGTCTGCAGGTCAGAGCTTTGTGCGGTCATAAACAAGAGCCACGCTTGATGATTTGTATGCAGCGGCTTCCGAAATTGGTGAGGTTGAGCTTGGCGGGATTTCATCAAAAAATTCCGCAGAAATAAAAATTTTTGGAGAGTTTGGGCACTTTTTTGTTAAGTGCAAAAAATACGATACATTAAAAGATAATTTATCTGAGTGCATCAGGCGTGCAGAGTACATCACTCATGCAATCAAAAACTATTAAGCCGGTTAAGCAGTACGGCATGGAGGCTAGAGTTATGAGTATTAAACGATACAACGAAGGCGACTACCTGCCATTAAATGACTACGCTAACCACAATCGTAAGACGGACGCCAAGCCAGAAAAGCAGGACGGCGCTGGAGCTATCGCATGGATTGCTGTTGCTGCAGTGTGCTGGATTATTATTTTGGCGCTGGCAGCGAGTGCGGGATATTTCAATTGAACATTTTAATCGAAGCAAAAGCCGCGCTTTGCGGCTGTAAATGCAAAAGCCAGATAATGGAAGTTATCGGTGCTTTCTGCGATAAGACGCAGTTTAGTTACTCCGATGATTTAAGCATCATGGAAAACGCTGAGATGGCTTTTCGGCAAAGCAAGCCAAAGGTTAGCGAGGTGCTGAACTTTGCAGACAAACAATGGAGAAGGCTATGAGACACGCAAAAGTAATGGTAAAGGCGACCGGCGCAGTTATTGCCGTTAAAAGCTACGGAAACGGATTTATAGATGCCAAGGGCGATTTTTACCACGCAAGCGCAGTGGTGTTTTTGGAGGTTTTGGAATGAACGCCCAGCAGCACTTAAACGAAGCAATCAGCAACTTCGAGCTTGTGTATCAGCGCAAGCCTGAACGCCTGATAGTAACATGGGATGTCCGCGCAGAGCTTGAAAGGCAGCAGGCTTTGCCGGCTATGGTGATTGAAAATTCACTGGCCGAATGGCCGGTTTTGCGTGTGGAGTAGGGTTATGGCGAGTAAGAGAAGATTGAGGAGAAAGCAGTGTGAAGGCAAGAGCCGTCACGAAACTGCTGAAGCGGCATTGATCCAGCTTTACAAGATAAAGAAAAATAGTGAAACATCTTGCGGACAGCTTAATGTCTACAAGTGCGGGATGTGTGGCAGCTACCATGTTGGACACACAATTGGGGGGAATGGCATAGGTTCCGGATATAAGTTTGGATGGGTGGGCAAATGATTAAAGGTAGATACTGGCAGCATAAAGAGATGCAGCGCAAGCGTGAAAACCGTGAAGCGCTGATGAAACTATGTTGGGTTGTTGCGCCCGTAGCGGTACTTGCGGTGGCGTTATGGATGAAATAAAAACTCTACAATCTAAAATTACATGGCTGCAAAGCAGGGTTGCCGAGCTTGAGTCTGCACTAGGAGTAAAAACCAAAGTTGACAAAGACAAGCTTGTCTCAATGCTGATGTCAGGCGCTTCAGCCAAAGACGCCTCAAAAGATTGCGATTGCAGCTTGTCTACAGCAATAAAAACTATGCGCCAGCTTATCAACTGCGGGGCACTTCCGTACAAAAGGAAGAAAAAGCAAGCAATTATAGAGCTAATTGATAACGGACTTTCTGATTCCGACATAGCAAAAGCTTCTGGCGCTTCAAACGGATATGTCAGAAACATAAGAAGCCAGATTAAGTAGCTATAACCAAAAGGATGACAAATGCAATACGCAACACATGACCACGTGCTAATTTGTGAATTAGCCAAAGAATTAGCGCCGTACAAAATAGCGAAAAAGTTTGAAATATCAGCCGATGAAGTGAAACGAATTTGCGCACTCTATGGAGTTAAAGTAATTGGCAAGCATAAGCCGTCAACAATGAAAATGCGCATTCTGGAGCTAAAGGAAAAAGGCTGGCGTCAGATTGACATCGCCAGAGAGCTAAATACAGATGACAGCGTGGTCAGAAAGTATTTATGGGAAGCTGGCATTAAAAGCGGCGTGACCAGAGAGAAAAGCGCAGAATCAATCAGAAAGGCAAGGCAAGTGGATATGTTGCGACGCGACGGCATGACAGCGCAGGATGCCTGTAACGCTGTTGGAAACAGTCTGAACAGCTATTACCTTTATAGAGAAAGAAAGCCCTGCTAATCACAGGGCTTGCGTCCTAAATCCCGGACAATGCGCCTCTTAGGGAATTATACTCGTTGGCGCAGTTAATGGCTACCTGCCTGTTTCTGTCAGCCTGCTCAGCATACGCTCCCGCTCTTGCGTCAGATTCTCCAAGCAGCTCGGCAAGCACAAGTCTATCTGTTGCTGAATTTGCGCGCTCTGCGACAGTGTGGGAATTGACACTTTTTGGCAAGGCTTTAATTCTGTCGAGCTCGACGCGCAGCCGCTCATTAGCACTGCGAGCATCAGCGACATTGCGGTCATGTTTATCTTGCATCTGCTTAGCTTGTGCTTGTGCATTTTCTAAATCCTTTATAAGTTTATGCTGCGTTGCCAGTGCTGCCAGCGCTGCTTTTTCGTTGGCTCTTGCATCTTCTGTTTGGTGGCTATCCCACTTGCTTTGCCACAATGCGCCATTAATCCAAAATCCGCCAGCGAATGCCACAGCTAAAACTCCTAGTTTTAAATATAAGCTATTCATCATCTTTTAGGTTCGCCTTGTGCATACTGTTAACTGCTGACCATATCTGAGCTATAAGAGCTGCCGCAATCGCACCAAACGCCATAGCTGCTTGCGATGGGTCTAGCACTTTAAGCGCGTCCACAATGCGCCACAGCAGCATCTGCGAGCTTACAATAAGCGCAACTTGGATTATGCGCATCTGCCGCAGCGTAACGTGTATAGGCTGCCGAATAATGAACCCAAACATGCGAAACATGCACTCTTTAAATCTTTCCATCGCGCCAAGCCTTCAAGTCTTTTAGATACTTATCTGGCGTCGCTTTTCCAGTGCGGTTCCAGTACGACTTGCAATATTCAGCCATCGCTTCAGGCGTTTTCGGTAACGGGTTTTTGTCCATTGCCAGATAACACCTGGCGACAAAAGTCGAGTATCGATCATCGAATTCTAACTTACTGACATCGCGCTTGATACCGAGATTCAGCGCTCTACCATGAATGGTGTCTGAGTTATCCCAGATACTATCATGCGTCGCTGGCTCCATCTGGTAAATCCCAAGCGCCGGCCCGCCGCCAACCTGATGCCGATACTTTCCGCCAAGAGATTCATGAGCGCATATCATTGCCAGCAGCTCAACTGCGTTATCAGAGTGCATACCGAATTCAAGCAGGTATTCGGTGCATTTGTGGAGAAATTCGGAGTATTTCATCTTGTAAGCCTCCAAAAATCGGCAGGTGTTGGGCTGTAACCATCAATAAACCGCTTGCAGATTGCGTTAACAGCCTCGGAGCAGTTGTGAGCATGTTTACTACCTAGCTTGATGCGGAGTAAGCGCAAGAACCAAATACCCCCAAGCGTGGCTGGATAATCATATTCTACTTTATCTCGCACCATTCTTTCGCAATCTTCCAGCCAGTTTTCGTTATGACAGTCTATTTCCTTTAACCGCCAAGCTGAGTAGCGCTTTTTAAAGTCGTCAATATGTGTTTTAACAAAGCCTTTACGCCTGCCAAGCCTGCCGCGATACCTTGCGCCAACAGACTCGTAAACCCACTCGCCGCCGTCATAAATGGCAACATGCGACCATGGGCTGATATCCATGATGCGGATAAGTACGCCCATGAATTTACTAGACCTGCCAAAAATCAGTGCAACTTTTGTCATTTTAAATAGACTTCAAGAGTTTCAGCACGAAAAGCCATGCCATATCGGATATACCAAAGTAGCTGACCGAATTTGTCTGCAGGAATGGTCGGAATGCCGGCACCGATTTTCGCCTTCAGCTTTGCGTTTGCTGTATCAAGCCACAGCTGAAAATATTCGCGCATGGGCTTTCCTGATCTTTCAGCCATGTCAACAAAGAAACTTTCTGTGTGAACAGACTCCCATCCGCTGGCGACTGTTGGGTTGCTGCCTTTCACTTTTTCGATAACCAGTTGCATGTTTGAAACGTCGGCACCGTCACCACTATGGCCGACCGCGCAGTTCCAACCGCCTGCCTGAAATTTAAAATCACTGTCTGTTGGTAAATAACCATTCATCATTCATTCCCTCTAGTAAAGGATTTGTCCGCATCATTGTACGTATCACCAATCTCGGCATCTTCAGATTGTATATAGTCAGGTCTTTCAACCTCGCCGCTTAACTGGTATATACCAATAACGACGCCAAGGCTATTTAAGTGTGCATATCTAAACATTATCTGTACTCCAATACTTGCCAAGCGATAAATCTAGTCGATGTGTTTGAAGATTGCCTAATAACCCTTATTGTAGTGCTATTTAACAGCTGGCAGTAAACTTGCGGGTCACTTGCCGTTTGCGTTGCCTTGTCAGTGAAAAGTATGGCTTTTGACGTATCAACTGCGGAAATTGTTATGTCCAAATCGGCGGTTGTCACTGTAGACACCCCTCGCTGCAATGATTTTACTCCGCTTGCGCCAAAATTAGAAAACGGTACATCAGCCATTTTGCAATACCTCTAAAATAGTCGGGCTGATTGCCCGCAAATAAATTGTTTGACCTGCAGCTAACACGATGTTGTCTGCATTGGTAATTGTCTTGTTGCCTGACCTGATAGTGTAGCCAGCGTTTAACACCCTGACCGTCTGTGTCGATGCTGGAGAGTTTGCGATGGCGAAGAAAGACCCGTCAGGCACTGATGCCGTTAATGTAGCACCAACTGGAGAGCCATTAGCCAGAATTGCCTGCATTGAGTTCACAGGCACCGTGAAGCTGGAAGTTCTTGTTTGCTGCCACCTTGTGCCACTAATAAACTGCCAATCAGCATTGGTTAGTGACGGCTCAGAAGTTGCTACGTTTGCAATGTTGTTGTTCAGTGCCCAAAAACTGCCGTTATGGAAAACAGAGTAAGGTTTGTTCGCTGCGCCTGTTTGGGCTGACCATATGCCTTTATAATTGGCTGAGTCAGCAGCAAGAAGTTGACTGCCTAGAGCTGCCGTAGCGCTCGCTGCTGATGCTGAAGCGCTGCCAGCAGCCTCAACCGCATTGTTGTATACCTGTGTAGCTGTCGAATTAGCCCAAGCATTTGCAGTGTTTTGGCTGCTAACCATCGGATTTACTTCTGACATATAGGTATCAGCATCTTGGCTGAATGTTGCCGCTCCCGTCGTCCTGTTTGGAACAACAGATAAGCCTGTAACCGTTGGCGGCGATGTTGGCAAAGTAGGCATTATGTTAACCCTTCCACTTCCAAAGATAAGTCATCTACTGACGGCGAGCTAAAATTGATAATTACGTCACTATGATAGCCGTAAATCAATGTCTTGTCATCCGTAACGCTGCCGCTGTATACCGCCGGAATTTGTCGCAAATCGTCCAACTGCTTGAACGTGTAGCTTGTTTTTGATGTCGGCACCTTGACATTAAACTTTGCAAGCTTGGCTGTACGACGTCCTCTTGTTGGCTTGATATTGCCGAACTCATCCCGCTCTGTGACGTTAAAGTTTAAAAGCTGATAGCCTGAGCCATGTAGCGCTATGCCGATATTGGCGACCTGTCCCAATACAATTTCACCAACTGCCAAGTCTGAGCCGCCAGTAAACGTAAAGGTGACATCAGCATTCAAATAACCAGGCAGGTCCCACAGCGCAAACTCTTTGCGCTGCACAATCGGTTCAGTCAGGTAAGTCCACATATCAACAACTGCGCTATTGTCAATCATCTCAATGTCTTTGTCATAAACAACGCCATCAACTGGATCTGTTACCGTGACATTTGCAGCGCTTGCGGTTAAGTTGAATACAGCAACACCACCAATAACCCTGCCAGTTGTAAGCTCAACTGTCATACTCGAGGCTTTGGCTGATTGAGAGCCAACAATTTCATCAAACATCCGCCATTTGTTGGTAGCTCCAACAATAAACCACTTTGCGCCGGCGCCGTTTTCATCGTAAACGTCAAGCTCAGGGTTCAACGTATTGCCGTCAACGATTGACCTGTAAACCTTGTGCGTTGTCGTACTAATGCGATCATCGCCAGTGTTGTAAGTTCCGGCAGCCCACACTGTCTCACCGGCAGAAGGCTCAGCAATATCGTTGGTCATATTACTAGGCGTTACTGTTATTGGTTTTAGTACATACATTAGTTGGCAACCCTCACTGTGATTTCGCCTCTATAAATGCTGCGCAGCAAGTTTGCAGTCTCTGCATTCGCTCTTGCGCTCGCCTCGATAGCTGATTTTACTTCTTCCACGTCAAGATTTCCTCCGCTAACTGGCGCTGGGGTAGGCGCAGGCGCAGGAGGCGGTGGCGGCGGAGTAACTGGCGGGCTGTTGATTAAAAGTATTGCAGCTCTCAGGTCAGCAATAGCCTGCGCAACTGATTTGATACTGTTATCAATGCCAAGCGCAGCATCAAGCTCCAACCTTGCAGCATCAAGCAGGCTATCAAGCCTTGCTATCTCAATGGCATTTGCAGCAACAGACTCAGCTAGTTGCGCGTCAGCGATTGCTGCAAGCCTGTCAAGCTCTGCTATTTGCTCATCATAGCCGAACTGGTCAAGCTCAAGCTGCGCCTGTTGGTAAGCCTTTATTGACTCATCTAACGAAAGAACGCTTGTGTCAACACCAAGCAAGGCGTTGAGCTGTTTGTCCAAATCATTTATCTGCTGGTCTGTTTGCGCGTTAATTGCGTCTATTTGCTCTTTGATCGCATTGACTGTTGAGTCTGCACCAGAGCGCACTGCAGCTATCTGATTTTCAATAGCCATCATCTGGCGCTCTGCAATGGTTGCCTCCTTATCAGCAAGCCCTGCAATCTCCATCACTCTTGCTTTTTGAACTGCAGCAGCAAACCCCATGTCGCTGGCACTGCCAAATGATGACGCCACAATTTCAGGCACAGACAGCGTTTTTGCTGGCTCAAAATTACCACGCCTTGCTGCGGAAAGCGATGCCATTACGTCAGTGTTTACAGCGCCACCGACTGCAGAAACAAGAGAGTCAGCAAGCCCACGCAAGTCAGACGCCATTGATTGCAGCGCTGATTTTTCTGCGTTCAAACCGTCGATTCGAGACGACGCAGCATCCTGAGCTGCCGCTATCTCTGCGTTCAGCCCCTCAATCCTTATGTCGGCTGCGGTTCTGATTTTGTCTTTTTCTGCATCAAAACTCTTTTTAAGCATATCTTCAGCAGATGACAAATTACCTTTTAGCCTGTCATTTTCTTTGTTTGCAGCATCTCTGAGTGCGTCCAGCCTGTTAATTTCTGTAGCGTGTGCAATTCGCGCAGTTTCAAGAATGGCATTTGCCCTGTCTTTTTCTGCCGATATTGAGCGCTCAAGCGCGACATAAGCTGCATTTGCCGCATCCTTCAGTGCGTCCAGCCCGCCCGCTTGTTGCTCAAGCGCGTCATAATATTGCGCCAAACCTGGCACGAGCTGCATCAGCGCTGCAAATAGCTTCTGCCCTTCTTCTGTGGTTAAGTCGAGGCTGTCAACAATAGCTCTGAATCCTTCGCGGGTCGCTGGCATGCTGATATTTAGCTCTGCAAAGGCTTCAGACAGTTTATTTTGCAGATTAAGCTGCCTCTCAGCCTCAGAGTAAAACACGCTGTAATACTGGCTTGTTAATGCGTTTAAGTTATCCAGCCCGCCAGCCAGCTCAACGATATTCGTTGCAGCAGCCATTGCCGCCCTGCCAGTTAAATCAAAGCCTAACCCAAGATTGTCGGCCATTGTTTTGACTGAATTCATGTTCAGCGTCAAGCGGTTGACGGTATCAATCACGCCTTCGCCTTCGTACTGGAATTCAGCCAGAGAATCACCAAACACGGCGCTGACAATGCCGCTTGTGGTGCTGCCAATCCATTCTTGGATTGCCTGCTCGATTTCTGCTTGTGACTTGCCTTTAATGTCGATAGCAACAGATGCGTTGAAGTTTTTGATAATCGCGTCTGCGCCTTCGATACCGAATGCTGTTGCTGCATCGCCAACCGCTGCAAGGATGGAATCAAACGCATCGTCAACGGCAGAAGTATCAAAAGCAGATGTGCTTGTGCGGCGTTTCGTGCCACGGAATAAAGAGCGCTTGCGGCTTTCTTCTGTGGTGATTGAGCCGGAGACATCGCCGCCACTCAGAGACAATCCAAGGCTTTGTCCAGTCGTTTTGTACGATGTGCCAAACAGTCCGCCGCCAGTCAGTTTATTCAAACCAAGCGCACCAACAACAGCAGCTGCAATCAGTGGCGCTGCCATGCCTAAGCCTGCAGCTATATTGCCAGAGCCGAACAGCGAGCCTGCACCACTAAACATAGCGCCGAAGTTACCAGCAGAAATCAAACCGCCAGCACCAGCAAGACCGCCACCAAAAGCGCCACCAAGCATGCCGCCTAATCCGGTTATAGACGAACCAATACCACCAAGCAAGCCAAGGCCAGATGCTGCGGTTGATAAGCCGCCTGCGACTCCGCCAGATGCAGCTGATGCAGCACCCGGTAACATGCCACCAAGTCCCATACTGACCATAATCGGGCGAGTCAACGCCATATGCGCCATCTCTGCCAACATACGTTTAAATGCGTTTTTCATGCCGTCAACAACTGAGCTGAAACCGTCGAAGGCGTTCATCCATGCATCAGCAAACGCCGACTCGATACGCTCAGCGGCTTTTTCGCTGATGCTAACCAAGCGCTTGGTTTCTTTATCCTGATAGTCCACTGTCTCAGACCATTCATCCATCAGCTTTTCCGCTGCCTTGGCGCGGTTTTCATAGATTTCTAAAAGCGCTTCTGGCCCTTCGATGTTGTTGTTTAGGATTTCGTCGAGTTCTTTCTCAGCATCGGCAATCCGCTTGACCTGATTCTCAATGCCTTTCAGCGCTTCTTTTGCTGCAATCAGCTTATCAACTAAAGCGGCAATCTCAGGCGGCAGCTTCTCGACGGAATCAAATCCGAGCCTAAACGCTTCAGCAAGTTTAGCTGCTGACGCTTCGCCGCCGGACATTTCGGCGTTGACGAGCGCGAGTTCTTGAGATAAATCCTTAACTCTTGACTCTGAGATAGCGCCGTTAAAATCATTCTGAGCCTTACGCAAAAACTCCAAAGTTTCTGCAGCTGTCCTTGCTTGTTTGAAAAACTCTGTGACGCTAATCGTGAACTCAGACAGCTTGCCGTTGCCAGCACCAAAGGAAGATAGCAACTTAGAAAGCTCAGATTCAAAACCAGCAACATCATTTGTTCTTTTCATCTCGGATAACGCTGCAACGAGCGATACACCAAATGCTTCAGCTTTACCGCCAGCAAAGCCAAAGGCATCGCCGATGCCTGAGTATGTTTCAGATGCTGATTCAAGCTCAGACGCTGATATGCGGCCAAAGTCTTTTGCCCTGGCATTCATACTGTCAAATTTAGCGACTGCATCATCTAAGTTTACGCCAAGCGGACCGAAAGAATCTGTGATGCTATTCGCAGCTGTTGATATGGCTGATGCTGCATCTTTTGCCGCCTTTTCTGCTGCAGCTATGCCGGTGGCTAACTGTAGGTCCGCTGACACTTTGCTGACTTGCATCAGCCTTGTCAGTTCGCTTGTTAGGCTTGCAATTCCTGTTGATCCGTCAACCTCGGCAATGCCAGCCAAGTATTCGATTGACTCTGAGAGATCGTCAGCAGCTTTCTTGCTGTCAAACAAGGCTGGCAGGAATGCGGTGCCAAGCGCAGCACCGACAGCCAAAAACGCACCAACAACCGCGCCAGTTGGTCCAAATGCGGCAGCAATCTGCGAACCTTGCTGACCGAATACCATCAGCGCATTAGTGCCCATTTGAAGCTGCACTGCAATATCTTGGATTTGGTAGCCAAGCTGTCCAGCAACGCCGCGCATGCCGCCCATTGCACCAGTTGCGTTATCAGTTGCTGCTGCGGCAGCTCTAGCTGAAGCTGTCATGCGCTCGTATGCTTCAATCTTATCTACGGCGGCATTCAGGGCTTTTTTGTCAGCATCGGTCGCGCCTAGCTGCGTGGCTTTGTACAGCAGCAATTCCCGATTAGACATGCCGATAGTTTTTGCCTGCTCAAGCATCGTACTGACAAGCCGGTCAGCCGCTTGGTCTTGACGCTTGGTTGTTTGCTCAACCTTTGATGATGTTTGCTCTAATTGCTTCAGCGCGTCATCAGCTTGCTTTAACGCCCTGACGTCTGCCTCAAACCCAATGCTCGCTAAAGTATCCAATTGCAGCAACTCCGAATAATCAATTGATGACAGTATAAACTACTGGTTGGACCAGATAAAGCAATTTGGTGTGGTATGGTTGCTGGGTCAACTAAATAGGAGTGTGGCAATGAAAGATTTAGATTACGGCATTAGCGATGTGATTTTTGGTAACGACAACATACCATCTAAAACAGTAAAGTTTGGCGATGGCAATACTCTAATATCTGGCGTTTCATTTGGCGAGTATGGATGTGGCGTCTGTCTTGTGAGAAATCACAGCGATACACATAAGCCTTTCGACACCTACGCTCACGGGGAATTGTCTGGGCACGTAAATCAGTCGCCAGATGATGAAAAGGTTTATATTCTTTTTGATAATTCAAAGTCTGTAATTGCTCTGATTGAACAGCTTCAACTTCAACTAAAAGAGCTTATTGATGAGGAAAATAAAGGGGCATAAAGCCCCTTTTGAATCACTGCGCCTTTTGTGCTTTTATCCGCTTCTGATATGCAGCGGTCATTTCGTCGATGACTGACTGGTCATCCGGTAGTAGCGGCGGGTCTGCGTTGAAGTCTGTCTGTATCTTGCTGTACCAATGCACATAAGACTGAGACATAGCCCGCAAACACTCGCATTCCCAAGGCTGCAGCTCAACGCGCATACACTCCATGTACGATTTGATTTGCAGCCAATCTAGCGGCACAGGGCCGTTAAAACCGCTTGATACCCTGCCGCATTTCGCCCAATGGCTTGCTAGATATTCGCTTTCTGGCTCTGGCTGCCAAGCTGAATCGCCGTAAATATCCAGCCAAGTGACCGGCGCAGAGTCTTTATCGCGTCGTTGTGGCGCATGAAGCCAGCCGTAATAGCCAGCCCATGCGCACATGTCGTCTACGACTTTTTTACGTAGGCGTCGCGGTCTTTTGCGAAGTCGTCAACCTGCTCGCGGATGATTGTGTAATTACTGTAGATATTAACAGCTTCTTCGCGGCTGAATTTCACTGGCATATTTTCCCAGCCGGCAGTGATTGCCGCCAAGAATTCCACGTTCAGCTCTTTGATTTTTTCCAGTTCAGATTCATCCGGCAGCCGGTCTTTGCCGCGCTTTTTGTTAAGCGCGTCTAACCGGCGCACCAGCTTCAGACTGGCAGTACGTGCGACTTTGGAATCTTTGCCGTAGATGCGGATAATAACCGGCTTGTCATCGTTGTAAGCAGATGATCCGTCAGCCAGCTTCAGGTGTAAATCAGCGGTTTCACTGATTTCAAATAGTGATAAGTCAAAAGACATATAAACCTCATCAGGGTAGTGCATCCGTTATTAAAAGCGCCAGCTCGCTGCCGGTGGATGAGTTCGGCACAGTGCGCAACTGCTGCGAGTGGCGGTTTAGTGTAACTGGTCTTACCAGTTGTGTAAATGGCAGTGGTCGGACCACTAGATGTTTGGTCGCATGGTATAAGCTTGGGAAAACTAATTGGAGATTTCGATGTTTACAGGATTACCGTCCGAAGCCCACGAGCGGGCTATAGATGATTTTGTTGAAATGGGTTTTAAAAGAGTTGGCTTTTCTTCTTGGTTAAAGTGCGTAGCAATAAAGTCGTCTTTACTTGATTCGTCTGAAAGTCCAGATTTTGACTTACATAAAAATTTTATAGCTTTTACAGATGGGTTGCCAAACGCCAGAAAAATGAAGTCAAAGCGCACTATAAAATTTCTGCAAAACTTGGTGCCTCACAAGCTGAATTATGACACTGGGGATGAGTACTCAAAGGATGAATACGAAAAGCTTGATGATTACGAAAAAAGAGAATGCTCAGACCCCATAATTAACTTTGACTCAGTATACCCTTATACTGGATTTTCAGAGCTCAACCCTTTGTTTTTGGAGCAAATGTCCAGAAATCTTATGGTTTTGCCAGACTGCTGGCGATTTGATGCTGACTCAAATACTGTCGAAATAATTGAAGTAACTGATTATTGCCACCTCACATTTGGGAGGTTACTAAAATATGCGGTTATAGATGATTTGCTCTGGTGCTGGGCTGGAATTAGGATTTCCATTAAAGAGATATACTTAAAGGGGTCTGACGTTATACATGACTTGGGAATTATATATGACGGACTTATTGACGCTGGGAATATATACTGGATACCAGATGACGAGAATGGTGCATTAAAGTGGTATTATAAAGAGTTAAACTCCAGCAAAAAAGGGGCATAAAGCCCCTTTTCTCATTCCATCCACAACTCAATAAGTCAACAGCGAACAAACCAAGCCGGTGCCGCCAGTGATAGCGATTGTGCCGCGAAGAAACGCGCTGATGCTGTCCAGCGGGATTGCCTTCACAACGCCAGCTGCGATTGAGCCAACGGCATAACCTGCTGAAACGTCCACATTGCCAACGCCAGCGACAGGTACAACAGTGCTTGATGCGCCGTCAATAACAGGCGACAGCGGAGCGCCGGTATTGTTACGCATAATCAGCACCTGTTTACCTGATGCGCTGTACGTAAAAGTATCGGCAGTGCCCGTAAGCGTTGTTTCTGAAATGGTGCGCTGGCCAGCGCCTGTCATTAATGTTGCGGTAATGGTAGCCATGATTTAGCTCCTTATGCCGTCACAGTGATAACAGGCGCGTTAAACTCAACAGTCATAGACGTCATAACCATAGAGTTTGCGCCGCCAGGGGTTTTGTTTTTGCTGAACGCCTTGCCCCAGCAATAGTCAATATCACCGTTACGGTCAACCAGCTTGATGGCTAAGTTGGTGCCTAATGTTTCAACTGCGCTTTTAACAATGGCTTGACCAGCGTCTGCATTGTCTGAAGCGCCTTCGATTGCCACTGAACCGTAGTTAGCAAAGCCGTGATCTTTGATGTCGTAGCCGTCAGCCAGTGGCTGGTAAGTCACAACTGCGCGTTGTGCGCCGTATGACGGAATTGATGTAACGTGCTTTACCTCAGTCCATGTCAGTGCTGCATATGCTGCGGCATCGGCAGGCTTGGTTGCCTGTACGCACACAAAACAGGTGTAACCTGTTGACGTTAAAGTAGCCATGAGTAAACCCTCAAATAATTGAAATCAAACGTTTGATCATCCGAGGATTAGTATATAACGGTTTAGCTGGTCTGACCAGTTTTGATATTTACGCCCATAGTGCTAGTATTTAACTGCTTACCATCTGGCATATGTGGCCGCCGCTTTAACTAAGTCCTCCTTGCTTGCGGTTGTGGGCGGATTTACGGCAGAATATTGCAAGTCAAAGCAATTGCTTTTCATGGAGAATAGCCCGCTCTGGCGATAAGGGCTAAACCACTACCGTATAATAAACCTGAACGCCAATCTGATAAAACTCACCAACCATTAAAGCCGGTTCACGGCTAACGCGCTCGATGTGCATCGACTGCCCGCCATTGGTCAGCACCAAGCCACGCGGAAAGCCTGCAATCACTTTATCGACATACGCCAAACCGCCCCACTTGCCCGAGCCTTTCGGCGTGTAAATCAGCACGACATAAAGTCCGTCTTTGCGCTGAAATCCGTTAGCGGCAACTGCTAGCGCTTGTGTAGGGCCTGAATAATCCGCCTCCATCATGTATGGAGTTCCGACTGTTGGCGTATAGGTTTTGTTGTCATACACAAGCACAGGCAATCCGGCGATGGTTGCCAGATGGTCGGATAGTGCTTTGGATGCTTTGAATTCGCTTATCAACCTTTAGCCCTCGCCTTTGCCACTTCTTCGCTAAACATCCTCGGCCACTCCGCAACGCCGCGAGTAACAAAGCGCGTTGATTGCTGTGAGTGGCCTTCGTATTCGAGTCGCTGTGCGTATGGCAAGGAATTGGTCATATAAAACACAGCATTCAGGTGCATATCGGTTAGCGTTGATTCCAGCCTGCCAGTCGCCGCCTGCTTCTCGCCTTGTCCCGCAAAGTCGCCATCGGTTGTCGTGCTGTCTGGTGCGCCGTATGCGTATTGCCAGTTTGCAGCAAAGCGGCCTGTGTCAACCGGCGATTCTGTGATGATAAAGCTGCCAAGCCGCATAAACGACTTTCGAGCAGTTTCTTCCATGCGCTTGCGGCTTAGCTCGCGGAATTCTTTTAGTGCGGCGGATAGGTTAGTTGTTGCCATGACTACCGCCGAATCTGCAAATTATACTGAACTAAAATACCAGCAGGGTCTAGCGGCGTAACCGCCACAACGCGCCACTTGACTCCGCTTAACGTGGTTGTCATGCCGATAACAGGCGTACCACTAGACGCCTGAAACAGCAGATAACAATCGCCGTCAACGATGGCGGTATTGTTGCCTTGCATCGCGGCTGGCTTGGTGTCTGCTGAGTAATTGAGCTTTGCACCAACGCCTGAGCAAGTAGCGCCTGGCGATTCCGGCAGTGGATTGCCAGCGTCATCATAACCGCCTTGGTTGTTTGGCGGTGCTGTGAGCGTGATTGGCTGCCCGAAGTCGGTTAGCAGCTCAAGCGCCGTTGCGGTCATGTCGTTGTAGAATGCGGTGTCGGTCATTTCGCCTCCGTTTTGCGTAGTATAGCACTGGTTAGACCACTTTATGAATTGTTGTGTGGTATGGTTGTGGCTGGATTAAATAGAAGATTGTAATGAAAACAGCAGAGCAAAGGAAAACTGAATTCCTGCAGGACTTGAGGCAGCTTTGCTTCAGACATAGATGTGAGCTTGCGCTATCTGATGACGGAAAGCCTTACGGCATGCATTCACCGATTATGGTTTTATCATTTGATGGTGTTTATTCAGATAATGAAACCATTGAAGAATTCGGGTGTTTTGAAATTGATAATGTATGGATTCCATCATCTGAAGACAAAAGGGGTTAGCCAGTGGATTACGAATCTTGGAGAAAGCAATATGAAAATTCAGAAGATGCAGCGAGAGCGGCGTTTAAAATAAGCCAAATAGCTAACGACGAAAATGCAAAATTGCACGGCTGGCTAAGAGAGTTAAGTCAGAAACCAATTAAAGAAAGGCGTGCGACTGACTTAGTGCGCCAGCTAGAAGAGGTTAAGCGCCACAGGAAAGAGCTTCTTGATTTAATCTATAATTGCGCTATCGGGCAAGTTGCTATGGGTTATGTAGTTGACGCAGAGAGCTTAGCTCAATCTGCGTATTCGATAACTGGAATTACAGCAAACTCTAATGATTATTAAAGGCGCATAAGCGCCTTACAACAACACCTTCCACACACCAGCGCCCGCAGTCAAAAACGGACGCAACAGCAAATCAAGCTCTGGCACTCTCGGCTTAAACGTCGATGCAGTGCCGTCTTGATATTCGATTTCTTTTTCCAGCACGTCAGCTTTCTTGCGCTCGCGCTTAATCACGCCGACTGAGATAGCGGCAAAATCAATCGTCAGCCTACCAGCTTGCTGAAGCTCAACAGCTTTTAATGCCGCCATTTTGATATTTGGCAGCAGTGTCAAATCAGCCATCGGTAGCTTGTAATCGTCTTGCAGCGCGTAATAGGTATTAATGAAGTCGGCAGACAAAACCAAATCAGCTTCTAACGTGGCGTAGCCAGGTATCTTGCCGCGAGTCGAGCAGTACGCAACATAATCAGCAGATGTAACGTAAGAATCAGTTCCCAGAGTCGCCATTAGCACCCTCCGCATTTTTCAGAAGTTGCTCAGCAAGTTTTTTTTCAGCCCTAAGCTTAAGAAGGTACATAACTGCGACTGGAATCGAGCAGAAACTGGCAATCGTCTGCATTGTCCATGTCGTCGGGTCGAAGATTAAAGCAAACTGCCCGCCAACGGTGCCAAGCCAAAGCAAAACGACGGTGACGCCACCGCCAAGCCAATCAGCAATCCTGCTTAATGTCGGATGATTGTCCATCAGTGCCTGTCCGATTTGATGCGCTATGTTGTCGTGCATGATCAATCTGCTTATTGGTAACGATTATACGATAACCACAGTATACGATAACGCAAAAAGAGAATCCAATGCTCAAGCAGGCTAAAAAGTCCTCCATTACCGCCGCCCCCTTTCAGCATTAAAGATAACGCGTATAAATCCAGCGCGCCAATGATGTATATGTATGAATTATATAGCATTGTTTCAGTTGCGGGAAATAAGTAAGCATCAACAGCGCATAGCCAGAATATAACCGCTATTGATAAAAAAACCTGACGGCATTTATACGAAATATTGATAAATTCTGCCGCGAAATAGGCGTAAATAATGCCTACAGCAAGATTATAATAAAGCGCACTCTCTATTGAATCATAGGCAAGTAGGCTCAGGTAATGCAGCATCACCAAAGAAAATGCCCGCCAATTAATAAAAATAGCCGCAATAAATGCGGCCACTTTCACTTGGTCGATATTACTTGCGTTTAGGGTTTCCACCCGTCTTGCTCTTTGGTTTTTGCTTGCTAGTGGTCATGCTTTATCCTCGCTTATAAATCATCTCTAACGTCAATCATTATTTGCAGTACTGGGTTTTTTTCTCCGGTCAACACATAGCCGTCATCATACTCTGCGCTGTACCCGATGATTGTCGGCAGGTACTTGCCAGCAGCAAGAGCCGTAGTATCTCCGATTGATAAAGTCAGCGCATTGCCAGAAATCTCAATCTTATCTGGATGCGTCTGTGTCGAGTACGTTTCCGCGCCTAGCTTAAACTCGATGTTATTAAACATGGCGAGACTAAACCCGTCAGAAAAAGAGAACTCGATAATCACCGGATTGTCGCGCCCTTTGATGATGAAGTTCTGCATAATTACACCGGCGCAATAGTCAGCAGGTTGGCATTCATCACCCACTGGAATTTCTCTCCAGTTGCAGGCGTGATTGATGAGCCGTAATCCCAGAAGCCAACAAGCTCGCCGTTGGTCGCGGTGCCGTTATACATCACAGCATAGCGGAATGTCGCCAATGCGCCGCCTGTTGCAGTCCACTCAAGCGTCGTGTTAACCGACGCGGTGTAAGTGCCCGCAGTCTGGCTTGAAGTGACAACAGGCACAGTTTGACCGCCTGCCGTGTAACCGTTGCCTGCTGCAATCTCAGTAATATTAGCCTTTACCGTGTTTGTTGCGACTGGCGCGACGTTGGTGAGCATCACTTTAAAGGTGTCTGCGCCCATGTCATGATTCTTTTCTGCTAACGCTTCGATGAAGCTGTTAAATCGCTGGAAAGTTGCCATTAGATAACCCCGTCTTTGTATCTAGCAGATACGGTTAATTTTGAATAGTTGGCGCTGATTGGCATTGCGCTATACGATGCTGACGCCTGCGCTTGCTCATACGCCATAGTATAACTTGTAATGCTGACAATTACAGCGCCTGAATACGATAGAGTTGCCGCGCCGCCAGCATATGAGAACCCAGCTCCGTCAGCCAGTAAAACTCTATTGTAAAGCGTTTGAGCGCCCGCTAATTGATATTGGTAACTAGCGCCATCTGCCGACAAAGATCGATGGTAAATTGTGCCAGCATCAGCGCCAGAATAATTGAACTGCTGACCATCCGCATAAATAACCCTGTTGAGCAATAGCGCAGCATCACCGGCTGAATAGCTCCATTGAGAGCCATCGGCAATAAGCGTATAAACCGTGCTGCCGGTGACGTAGTTTAGAGTCGCATCAGCAAGCGCATAACTCCACTGAGCGCCATCGGCTTGCATAGACCTATTGCAGTAAAGACCAGCAGATTCACCTTGCCATTGCCACGAAGCGCCATCAGCTGAAAGCATGCGGTTATACAGCGTTGACGCTACGCCGCCAGAGTATGAGGATGAAACGCCGCCTGCGGTTAGTAAGCGGTTTAATAATGTAGATGCAGCGCCGCCGGTGTAGCTCCATGACGCGCCATCGGCGATCATCGTGAATATTGCACCGCCAGTATTATAAAACACCCACCAACTATCTGTGGTGCCGGTGAAGTTTGTCAGTGTGAGATTGCGAGTGCCGCCAACACTCGGCCAGCTGGTGCCGGTGCTTGGTGCTGTGGTGGCGTTGAAAGCATCGGTGTAAGTGCTGCCTGAAAATTCAATCGAATAAAAATCAAACACCTGGCTGCGCACGTTTGATGCAGAACCAAGTTTTGACCAATCCATGTTGGCCGCAGAATAGGTTGTGGTTCCAACCAACGTGTAGTTAACGCCGTCAGTCGATTGATACAGATTCTTAGTGGTGCCGACAGATTCAAGCTTTACCCAGTAGCGGGTATTCAGCTGGATAGAGCCGGCAGCACCGGCAATACCAACGCTTACCCACGACAAAAACCCGGTCGTGCCAATAACAAGCGCCCGGTTTGTAGTACTGGTTAACTGCCCAAGAATGCGCGGCGTGGACGAAAAGCTGGTGCATATGAAACTGACGATAACCGACCAGTTGCCATTACCAGCACCAACCCAAGTCGGAAAAGTTATTTCAGACGCTGTGCCCTGCGCCGCGTTGTACCGAAGCAAATACGCCATCAAACACCAGCCACAGTGCCAGCCACTGCGTAATGCTCACCACGCCAGCGGATCTGTCGCTGCAGCTGCGAACGCGGAATATCGGCCAGATACAGGCCAGCGGCGCCAACATCGTAGAAATGCCCGATGCGCTTCCACGCCGTCCAGTTTTGGCCGTCCACTGATTCGCAGGCTTCAATGCGCACCAGCGACGGTTCAGGCATCACCTGTTGCAGTTTCAGCGCCAACCTGCCGCCCTGGTACGGCAATTCCGTCCAGTTCCCGACGTCGACGCGCTCAGGATCGAAATGCGCAACCACGTCGCGCAAGGTGACGTCTGGCCAAACCTGGCGCTGATAGGTGGCAAGCTGGATGATGAAAGCGTGTTCGTCAGCGGTGCAGACACCAGCGGCCAAACCAGCATCCAGCATCTGACGAATTTCAGGCAGCGCCACGTTGATGGAATAGGCCGTCGAACCCAAATAGGACGGGTTAAGCGCCTCTGACCACGCATCCTTCAGCACCTGGTTTGTGCATTCATCAATCCGACGACGCAGACCACGCGCCAACATGCTGACCAGGTGCAGCGTGTTGCCATAGGCGATTTTGCCAACCACAGATTCAGTTTTTGAGTGCAGCAGCGCCAATCGCTCATGGTAAGTACCAACTTGATATTCTGGCTTTGATAACTCGCCGCTCAAAGTCATAGACACTCCTTAATCTAATGGCGAAACTCTGTCTTCAGGAATAAACGCATATTGCAATGAAACCTGAGCATTCATCGGGTTTGTAGTGCCGCTGTTTTTCATCTCAAGCAAAAACTGCTGGTTGCCGCTCAGAATTAGATATGAGTCGTCATTTTCCAGTGTTCCAACTGACCGATTGCCAGCATTGATTTGCCCCCATACCGGCTCATAAATAATCTGCGATGTTTCTGCGGGCGGAGTCGTGACGTTGTAGCGCACAAGCCATTGCCCAGTGAATGTTGAATCTTGGCGAAGGTTGCGCGTCTTGGCGAAGTTATGCGCGTCGTCAGTCTTTGCAACGCCCAGCGTGTAAGTGCCTTGCGGATAAACGCGATACAGAAAGCTGTCGCCTGACGGGTTCAGGTGGCGAAATGCCAGAATCATTTTGAAGCCAGATGGCACAGTAAACACCGCAAAACGGCTTGTTCCTGTGGCAATGTTTTGCTCTAGCCAGTTGGAGTCAAAGCCTACGCCGTCTAGGATTTGTTGCTGGCCGACACTCATGTTCAGAGTGCGCAGCCGCGCAAATGAGATGCCAATCCATTTGATTAGATTCGAGTTAAACCAGCTTGTTTTAAAGTCGAAATCTGCCATGATACCACCTTACAAAACAAAGGCGCTTATTCAGCGCCTTCCTCATTTTTTGCTTTGCGCTTTGGCTTTTCTTCCAATCGCTCTACATCTAAAGCACCGCTAAGTGCAGCGATAAGCTGCTCATCATCGGTATCGACTTCGCCAGCTTCCAAGCTAACCAAGCCGCCACGGACAAGCAATTGCTTATCCGTGGACAGATTGAACTTAGCCAATGTTATACAGCCGCGCCATGTGAGTTTTAGACTGGCGCACTTCCATAGCAAAATCACCAATGATGCGAGTGCGCTCACCGTCTTGACCTGGCTGTGTAGCGTCTTTGGTCTGCCATGCGCCCGAAGCGTTTGCATTGTTAGCAGCCATCGGCACAACGCTAATCATGCCAGAGTCGAAAATAACCAGCTCGTTGTCGTTCAGGTTGGTGTCAACCACAATGCGGTTAACATTGCCAACCAGCGGCAGGTCAGACGGCAGGGTTAACACTGAGCCTTCATCTGCTGACCAGTCTGCCAACCGCTGGCTGTTGTAGTTAGCAGATACCAGCGCTGATAGCTTGCGAGCTTGCTTGATACCAACAGCAATCGTGTTAGCCATGCCGCCGCGAGCAACGATTTCAGCATTCAGCGCGTTGATTTGGTCAAGCGTTAACACTGCTGCGCTGTTATCAGTTTTGATTGCGCCAGTTTGGTCTAGCCAGTAGCGCAAACCGCCAGTGTAAGTAACGGTGTTGCCGCCAACAGTGGCAGTGCCTTTACGTCCGCGAACTAAGGCGCGATCCATCTGGATGGTTAACTGACGGATACGCTCAGCGACTTGGAAAGTCAGGTCGTTGGTGTTTCCGAATTGCAGCGTAGCTAATGCGCGGCGGCTGAATTCGACTGCGGTGTCCATTGTTTGGAAGAAGTTTTCCACAGGATCAGGCTGGAAAATGCCATCGTTCTGAGCCGTTGAGTTTTCTTCACGACCAACTGAGTCAATAGTCAGCGTTACGTTGTCTGCAATATCTGCAGCTGTAGTGCCGCCAAAGCCACGAGTTACAGTCAGGTTGTTGCCAGATACGGCAGTAACCAGAATAACTTCGTCGGATGATGCAGGGCTAATCAGCATACCTGGGCGGAACTTTGTACCGTCATCAACTACTAAAGTTGTTGCAGCGGCTAATACAGCGCCGTTCAGGTCTGAGCTTGTGGCGTCAACGCGCATATCCAGCCATGACATTTTGTAACCGTCATACGCTTGGCGAGGCGCGCCCATGTTTACAACTGATAAAATACCAGTGCGATTGCTGCGGGCAATCTCAAAGGCTTCGTTAATTACCTTGTCATTCAAGGCTGCGGCTAACAAGCCGCTAGTGATTGGTGATGCCATGTTAAGCTCCGTTCAAATTTAAAGTGCTATTCAGAAAACCTTGGAGGTCACCTTTCTTCTTGGCTTCCTCTGCTTTTTGATTCGCTGACGGGGCACTGCCACCACCTGAACCATTTGCACCGCCAGCGCCGTTTGTTGCGATTGCGGCTTTAACTAAGTGCTTGAAGCGTGATTCTTTCTTAATCATTTCTTCAAACTCTGCCTTGCCGACACTTAAGGCACTGCCTGCTGCATCGGTGAAGTATTCTTTGCCTGTCTCCGGGTCAACCTTTACGCGACTGCGAATCAAGTCTGCGATCACTTCGCCAGCGTCTTTATCAACTCCCAGCGTCAACCCGATTGCATCAGCAATGCCGCTTGCTTTCGTGTCGGCTTGCTTCTGCGATAATTCTTTTGTTACCTCGTTACGCACTCGCTCGGCGGTACGTTTTTCAAGGTCTGCCATTTGCTGCTGATAGCGTTCTTCAATGGCTTTTACGTCGCCTTTCGTGCGGGCTTCTTCCAGCGCTTTATTTCGCGCATCTTCGATTTCTTGCGCCTTGCGTTGGTCGTAGTCTGCCAGCTTCTTTTCAGTCTCTTTGTATTTTGCGTCTAATTCGCCAAGAGTCTTTTTAAGCGCGGCATCTTTTACCGGCACGTATTGATCGCCGTCTAACGTAAAACCAGCTTTTGCCGGTTCTGGCAGCGATTCGTAAATTTCTTTCGTTAACATTGGCACAGCCTCTGCTTTTGTTTCATCCAAGCCGCGCACTGCGCGGGACTGCATAAATAATAAACCTTTCTTTTAAGCTGGTCAAACCAGTTTGATATTCAACATATAATTGCTATAATAACCAAATCAGAAAGCCGTGAGACGCTGACTGGTTGAGAGCCAAAAGCTCAATAAGCAGGTAGCGAACTTTTGAACCCTATGCAGGTGGCTTGCTACAGCCCGTCTCAACTGCATGGGGTTTAATTTTATGGTGGTTATATGGGTAAAAAACTAGTTTATGGAGTTGGTGTAAATGATGCAGATTATCCTGTGTCGCCTAGAGTAGTTGGAGGTAGGGCAACTTGCCCGTTCTACGCCAAATGGCACGGCATGATTAAAAGATGCTACAGCGAGGTTTATCATGCAAAAAAACCAACATATTCTGAATGCATTGTTTGTGACGAATGGCTAATTTTTAGTAATTTCAAAAAATGGATGGAGCATCAGGATTGGCAAGGCAAGCAGTTGGACAAGGATTTGTTATTTCGCGACAATAAAGTGTACTCGCCAGATAAGTGCTGCTTTGTAACTGAAAGAACAAACTCATTCCTAACGGATTGCGCAGCTGCAAGACACGTAAATCTAATAGGATCTCATTACAACACAAGGGATGGTGTATTCACTGCTCAATGCAGAAACCCATTCACCCTTGAAAGAGAGCGCCTCGGTACTTTTAATGATGCGCAGTCAGCTCACGAAGCATGGAGAAAGAGGAAGTGCGAATTTGCAATAATGCTTGCGGAGACTGAGTCTGACCCAGAAGTAAAAGCCGCGTTGACATCAAGATATGATCAATAATAAAAATCAAGCAATTAAAGGCGCATCACGCGCCTTCATCCACTTCCGCCAATATCGTCTCAGCATCCGACACGGTGACGCCACCTTTAACGAGGATGCGCACCGCTTCGGCTTTACCGTAAATACCAGCCAGCATGTTATCGCGCACCGCTTGTTGCTCTTGAGGCGTCATCTTCGTGCGTGCAAATTCGCGTGGCAGACTGATGATAACTTGGTTGAGGTTCTGCTCAATCGCATCCTTCGCCCACATTCCAGCGAACATGCCGCAATACACAATCAGCCGTTCGAATGCGTTTTCAAGGTTATCCGCCAGCGTTTGCAAGCGACTGTTAACCTCTGACGCCTCGTTGTCAGCTTGCGTTGCCGTTTTGCTGCCTTGCCCGTCATTTGATGGCCAAACTCCGCCAAGCGCGGTGATTTCGTCTTTGTTGCGCTCAAAGTAGTTCTCATAGCCTTCAAACGACATGGACGGGTTGATTACGCCAGCTTCAACGCCTTCAGGCAGGTTCAGCATTGCAAGCGGTCCGGTTTTCATCTGGTCGCTGCCGCCGTTCATCTGCTGGAATAGCTCATAGCCGTGCTGCGTCCAGCCGGCCGTCCAGCTTGTCGGTGCGATGTGCTTCAGGCATTCTTTGTAGTTGGCGCTGGTGCGATAACGCGCCAAAACCTTATCAACAATCGGCGCAAGGATGCCGAGCTGCATTGGTAGCTTGCCAGGGTCTTGCTCCATGTCTGTGACAATCTCAACCGGAAGCCATCGTAACGCCTGACCGCCAACCGTGACGTAGTTACGCTGCGCCATTTGCTGTGTTGTCGATTCGCCGTCGAACTTCTGCCAGTAATAAGCGCCTTCTTCGTCAATCGCCATGACAAAGTATTCTTTCACGTCTTTACGGGTGCCGCTGATGGCATCAAGCTCTGAGCGAGTCTCAAGGAATTTCAGATAACTAAGCTGCAACACGCCGTTGATTCGAGCATAAGACCAGTCAAGCAGAGATTCGCGCACGTATGATTTAATCGCGGCGCGGATGTTGCGTTGCCTTGCTTGTTCTTCGGATAGCACCTCACCAGCAGCAGGCGCGTTCACGTATTCAGCAACCAGGATATGAAAGCCAACCTGCATGATATTGTTGGCGGCTTGCTCAATCATGCCAGTGAGCGCAGTGCCGTCGTTGTCAGCGTTTTGGATCAGATACTCAAGCTGGCTTGGCATCTCAAACTCGGCATCGTTAAAGCGCATCCTGCCAAGATAGCTGCGCAGAGTCTGTTGCGGTATCTCGTCAAACTCAGCATTGAGCGCATAAGCGCTGTACCGAGCCAGTGCAGCAGGTGAAGTTTGGTCAACGTCCGACGGATGCGCCAGAAACTTATACCCGCCGCGCTTGATGAAGTAGCCGCCTTTGCAAGCTGTGCGCACAGCCTTAATCGCTGGCAGCATAACGCCGTAATCTGGATGCGTGGTAACTGATGTTGTTGTCATGGCTCATGCTCTAAAATGCGTTGTCAATAGTTTATCGCAATTTAACTGGTTAGACCACTTTCACTTGTAATTGGTGGTATGGTTGTTTGGTAACTAACAAGGAGTTCAACAAATGAACAAACAAGACGCACAAAAAGAAATCGACGAAATCAAAGCGCGGCTGGAAAAGCTGCAAGAAATCGTAAACGCACCTGATTTTCCGGAGGTGTTTCATGGAAGGTATTTGGCTCCGTCTGATAATAAGTGCCTTGTGGTTTATTCGGATGGCGTTGCTGCGCATGGTCACGAAACAGACGCGGAAAGAACCGCTTTTGGCACAGCATTCGCCACCAAAGAAGCCGCAGAGCAACACGCAAAACACCTGCTGCTGATGCAGGAAGCGCGGGTGGCTATGGCGAAGGATTGGCAAGGATTTGAAGTCAAATGGCCTGATAATGGTTCGCAGCCGAAATGGTGCATTGATTTTTACAAAGGTAAGGCTGGCATTGATAAATACCGTGATACATACCACCCAATCCACTTCCGCACCGAATCAGCCTGCCGTGAATTCCTTGCGCGGTATAGCCAAGAGGATTTGAAACTTATGATTATGGGCGTACAAGACTAAAAGCAACCCGCCGCGCTATCGTCATGGCTGCGGCGGAGATTGGCAAAACAAAAGGCGGCAACTAGCCGCCTAGTCATGCAATAAGGAATTAAAATGTTTAGCAGAAGAGAGTTACTTTCAATATCAACGCGCATTGAGGAATATTATGAGCCTATTCCAAAATCGATAATTGATATCATCTTATTCAGAAAGCAAAAAACGCGCCTAAGAATTAGGCGAGTAAGCGCAATTCCTCAGCATGTAAATTGCAGATGCTCAATGAGTGTCGTTATTTGATTCCAAGGCGAGCAAACACAGCCGCATCACGATCTCTCAATTCCGCAAGCGTCAAAGTTCTGCCTGACATATCAGTAAATTTACTAAGCGGAAGTTTACCTTCAACAAATAACTTTGCTCTGGTTTTGCCTAAAACATCCTCAATGAAGTACATCGGCTGGGCGCGTAAAAACTGCTCGTAAGTGGTGGCAGGGCTGATTTTCTTTATCTCGAAAATATCCAAGTCCCTCTTGCCTCTGTACTTAACTTTCTTATCACCAATTCGCTCTTGCCTTTCCTCAAATTTCTTCCTAGCTTCCTCGGTGTCTTTTGCGCCAATTGACGGACGCATACCGTCAGGGATTTCTTGACCCTCTACCAACCCGACAAGTACGGTGCGACACCCGAAATGGTAAGGCGGTATACCTATTGGATTTTCGCCTTTTGGCCAGCCTTTATGATAGAGAACATCTATGTTTCTACATGTATCGGATGTGCGGTTGTCCATCACTACGAGCGGCACTTCGCGCACGATAATATCGTCGTTTGCATCCATCATTTCTTGCCGTGCCTGATTGGCATAAAACTGCACCGCAGTACGCACTAAAGCGCTGGCTTCGTTCTTCAGCAGCCCGTCAACCATCGGGCGCAACGTACGCACCATCTCTTGCCCTGTGGCGCCATCCATGTAGCCTTTTTTAACAACGCCTAACACAGCTTCGATAAAGCTACCCTGGTTGGCTTGCATGTACTCCGGCCAAGTACCAACGCGAGTGCGCTGCCCTTGCTCAAGCGCCATTAACGCTTTCTGCATCCAGTCGGCAATCTGCTTTTTCGGCGGCACTGCCAGCTTGACGTTAGCATACCCGCCAATCAGCTTGGCGTAATAGCTTGATTCGTATACTGCCAGCTCATTCAGTTGGTCGGTCACATACCCCCAACCCTCATCAGTTGATGCGCGTATAGCTTGCTCGATGGCTTTGCTAACGCGATTTAGCGCCGCCTGACTGCGCATCTGCTCAGCGTCCAATAGGATTAAGCGCACAGCCTGGTAAGCTGCGTCATAGCTCGGATAAACGCCTGTCTTTAGCAGCTCGGTGGCTAGGCGGGATAACTGCACGGTGTGCATTTCTAAATCATTAAGCAACGACATGTCGGCATCCGGTGATGTTTTGGTAATGATAACGCACAATCACTGGTCAAACCACTTGCGCTGCTGATGTGTGTTATAAAAGATGTGTTGATAACTGTTGAGGATGAAATGATGGGCTACACAAAAAAACAATTGCGGGGGATGAGTGACCACATAGTTGAGCACGTCTTGTATCACATGCTGTTTTCAAAAGGCATGGAAGTGCCTGACGTGACGCCAAACTACTGCAACAAACCAAACGACATCATGCCGCTGGCTAAGCAGTGCGGCTTGGATATCCGGCTTGGTGTTCTTGAATGTATCGCATCAAACGACCTGTGCGCATACTACGAATTTGGCGATGACCATGAAGGGCTTTTGTTTTTTGCGGACAATAACTACTGCCGCGCCATCGCCTGCTGTTTGATATTGGTATTACAGGAGCAAAACAAATGAGCGATAAAATGCGCGAGGAGTTCAACGCTTGGATTGACAGCTTAGACTTTAAGCAGCTTGATGATTTGTGCGAGCAATCAGCATGGGACGCATGGCAAGCCAGCCGCAATGCGGTTGTGGTGGAGTTGCCACTGTGGCGACATAATAGAGGCGTCCAATATCTTGAGCCTAGAGAAGTTAAAGAGGCATTAGACGCCGCTGGCATTGGTTATAAGTGAGGTGAGAAAATGAACTTAATCCACAATCCGCCCAGATACCACAGGTACAAAGGCGGCTGGGCGAATGTGACACTTTGCACCTATTGCGGCAGCGTTAGCCTTTATGAGGACAACCACCCAGTAAATCCTTGCTGCAATTGCGGAGCGAAAGCGCACAGACCGGAATATTCAGCGCGATTCGTTGTTGAAAACAAAGCAAAGTGGTGGCAGCCGGCGTTTCTGTTTGAAACTAAGTGCTACTGGGAGTTTGCGCCAAGTTCAAAACCGCCCGCGCCAAAACCTGAATAAGCAAATCCTTATCGCCGTGATACGCCTCACCATTGGCTAAGCGGCGAATATCTGCAATACATAACACGTGTACCGCATCTGGCAGCGTGATAACCAGGTGCGGTAGTTTTTCTGCGAGTGAATTAATCAGCGGCTTACCTGCCCAGACAATACTGAGCGCAGTAGATATCCCTCTAAAGCCCAGATTTTATTGCGGGCGTTATCTCTGGCTATCTTGCGACCAATTTCAGCATTGAAATTTTCAGGGCTTGCGCATGCCGACTCACCGCAAACGGTATATCCATTGCGCAGTGTCAGCAGGCACACCGTAAAAGTAGTGCCATGAAAAACATGGTACTACTCAGAAACAATCGCGTTGTCGATATCGTTGGGTGTAATGCGCGGAGCCGTCAAGCCTTTCTGCTGGATCTCTTTCTCAATTTGCTGTTCGCTATTTTGCATAATCTATCTCTGATTTTATCTAATGGCGTTATTGCCGTGTGCAGTATAGCACAATCAGCCATAGCCAGCCTTGGGGGCTTTGAAGTAGCCAGACGATGAAACAGGCCATTCGTAATCGATGCAGTAGCCGATTGCTGTTGTGATGTGCTGATAATCGTTGTCTTTCTGATTTTCTTGGAACGTTGAGCCTTCTTGCAGCTGAACCGTTGCCAAGCCTTCATCACACCAAGGCGCTGTTTTTGGGTTCACGTATAAAGACACCTTGCCGTCAGCGCTTTTAATCTTGGCTCTAACGGCGTTTTGTCGGTCTTTGATTGCAGGGTGAGCATTTTTAACTCTGCGCTGAAACTTCCAGCCATGCGCCCGCAAAACGTCCTCAATCTCGTTATAGTCAGACTTGTGTCCGTGCTTCTCGCCGTTTCTGCCTGAAGGGTCGCCGTAAATGTAAACCGTCTTATTTTGATGGTCTTTGTACTTCTCGACAAACTCAAGTGCAGACTGGCGGCTTACGGCTGAAGTCAAAACAATTTCATCAAGCAGGTACAAATCGTTGCCGCGCCTAACGCCAATCGCAGACGATAGCGGCGTAAAGTTCTGGTCGTGCATCCACCATAGCAACTCATGCGGCTGTATGGTTTCGTCTGTGTAATTGAGCTTGCTGTAATCCTCGTAAATACGGCCCGAAGCTGTTTCAAAGCTGGCCTCAAACTCTTGTTTAAACTGCTTAGCGCCCATTGCCTGCTTCATGGCGTTAATGACGTCTGGCGGCAATATCTCGGCTGATTTCCAGTGGAACACCTTAAAGTTTTTGTCTTGTCCAGATTCAGCGCGCTGGCACAGCTTGTAATAGTGATTCAAGCCGTCAGGCACACCGAGCAACCAGCACCATGCGCGGTAATCTGGATTGGTCGGGTTAACCGTATTTAGAGCTGGCAGGATGTTAGCTTCCCATGCGTCCGGCTTAATATCGGCAAATTCATCGATGCCGCCCCCAGTCCAAGGGATACCCTCAATCCGCTGCGGCTTATCCAACCCGATGACATGTATTTCTGAGCCGTTGTTCAGGTATATAATGCGGTTAGATTCTGACGGCTGGCGAGTGTGCGTACATGAAAGCGTAAACGCCTTCAGGTCATCCCAGAATATCTTTTTTGCTTGGTCGTGCGTTGGTGCAGCGGCAAAGTAAATACCTGGAACTCGGTTAGCTTGCTTGACCAGAAAGCGCTTAAATCGCTCCGTCTTTCCGCTACGCCGCCCAGCTGGAACAAGCGGAAAGCGCAGACCATTTGGCACAGCAGAAACAAGCTCAAGTTGCACAGGATGGTCTTTCAGTGGATACCATCTTGCAAGCTGTCTATCTAGCGCAAGATTGCCGGTTGACACTAAAAATAACCTCGCATAAATCAGTGATAGCCGAATGCTCTGAATCTCCGAATCCAACAAAGCCAGACTGCCCTGAATTGAACTCAGCCATGAACAAATCTGAATCTGGGCTATCACCTCTGGCGATATGCCAATCGCTACCTATTTGCAATTTTTTTACGGTGAATTTTGTCACGATGGGAGTTTTTCGATTAGCTTGGAGATTGAATCTGCGAGCTTACCTTCCGCGCTCGGCCCATCTTCTGGATTAGCGCGATACTGGTCAGGCATCCGGTTTTTCAGCCAGAAAATACATGCTGTTGTATCTGGTGGGTAATGCTTCACTGTTGGCGTGACAATTACATTCCCTTCAAACATCTTAATGTCATCTTCTGGATGCGAGTAACCGACAGCCCGCTGATAAAGCGCACGCTCAACACGTAAATCAGCAACGTCTTTAGCCTGCTTTAGGGAGTCTGAAAACTCAGGGAATTCTATTTTCCACAGATTTATTGTGGAGCGAGAAACGTCAAACAACTCTGAAAGGTCTTGGTCGGTCGCTCCAAGTTTACAAGCAACCGCAGCCTGTTTCGCATACTCCGGCTTGTACTTGGTGGGTCTAGCCACTGGCCACACTCCTGCATTTAACGGCACTGCCGCATAGCAGGAATGATAGCAAGCCTGTGGCGTTGTGGCAAGGTTACGATTTGACGCAAGCGGCGTGAACCTGCTCGGAGTAAACCTTAATCGCAATATCTTTATGATTTTCGCTCTGCAGCGGTTGCGAGTAAGCATGCTCTATCAGGATAAATACAGACCTATGCAGCTCAGGTTTTACCTGCTCTTTCATCATGTCTAAGATTAAATCCTTTTCGACGCCATTTTGCCTAGCGTTCATAATCGCTGCAGATAGCTTTTTCACCACATCGCAGTTATCAGCCATAACTGGCATTGCCAATACCAGAAACAGCACTGTGAATATGTATTTCATTGTCTTTGCTCCATCATCAATTTATTCATTTCTTTGGCGTACTCCAACGCCTTTGCGTAACTCTCAACATACCGGTTAGCCTGGTTAGCACCTTCAGGTAAAACCCAACATCCCTTGCCGCCATCATAAGGAATATGCGCCAGTCCGATTACGATTGCTGTTTTGTTTAGCATACTCTAAACGCCTCCCTTTCTTTTGCTGATAATTTAAGCCACTTGTGATAGTCTGACCACTGTCTCGCTTTGACGTTTTTGTAATTCCTTGCATTGTGGCTTTTGCGTCTAAGCATCTCAGGACCGAGATAATCGTGATGCTCAAATGTTGCACATCCGAATTTATAAACTTTCACAAAAGACATATGGATTATTTCAATGTTGTTATTCATTTCCTATTCGCCTCCATGTATGCCGCCATTAGCAGCGCTTCGCATTGTTCGTATTCTTTTTTGTCGCCGGTAACGCATGCGCGGTACAGGCTTGGTTTGTTTTTGCGCCATCTTGCGTTTGGCGGTGGTTTGATGCGCTTAAATGTCATTTCTCCTCCGGCGGTGCTGGCAGTGGCATCCAGTGGGTTACTTTTGCAGATTCTGCGTAAACAGTTCCAACCAGCCATTTTTCAACGCTATTTCTCCAAGCGATAAACGATAAGTTTGTTGAGGAATCAAAAATCAAAACATCCTCACCCACAACAGGCAACCGCTCACTAACTTTAATCCACTCACTCATCATCCAACCCCTCCAACTCAACCAACCACCTCGTACCATAAGCCGATACCAGCTTTTTCGCAGAGCGTCCTGCAATTGCCTCTGCTTCGTCGGACAGTAGTTGCCGTAGTGGCGCACTCTCTCCAGCCATAAAACGCCCCAGCGCGTCTCTGAGCGCGGTTAAACTGATATTTTCCAACAACTGCTCGCTTCTGCGTTCAAAATCGAAGTGTTGCACGATGTATTTTTTGCAATCTTCGACCATTGCGTCGTGCAGCGCGTCGGTGTCGGCTTGGTGGTCGTGTAGGTGATTATCATGGGCGGTCATTTGCGCAGCTCCGTCATCAATTTTTTTGCGTGAATTACTGCCGCTTCAACAATATCGTCACCACTGTACATTGTGTAGTCAACGCCGCATGACAAAAAACCTTCCATCGCCATCGCCGCAAACTTCTGCCGATTGCCTTTTTCGATAATCGCATCCAGTTCAGCATCGCCAGTTTCAGCAACGGCCATGTATAGGCAGAATAGCTCGCGTTTTGTGATGCCGAAACTAAATTGCTGGCCTTTCTGGCCGATATACTCGCCATCCTCATGACCGTCTCGCAAGTTCCAAAGCGCGCCATTTGATGATTTCAGAACGCTTGCTGGCATTTCTGAGTTTTTCATAAAACATCTCCAAAATTAATAGAATGTTCCAATGTCATAGGCACGCCGACAGACTTGCGGCCATCTGAGTAATCCCACTGGTAGCAGTTTGTTTCTTCGACACGCTTAAGCTTGCGAGACAGCTCACATCTAGCGCACTTCTCATGTGTTGCAATCTGCCAGTCGTTAGTGCCGACAGTCTCAACTTTATGGCCAAAGATTTTGCAAAGTAAGCTCATACACCGCACTCCCCGCAGCGTTCAGAAATTAAATAATAAGCATCTCCGCAATCAATCAGATTAAGCGCGGCTGTTTTCCACTGAGTGCGAGGAATGTTGTCAATAACCCAATCAACTAGGCGATACACTTGCGCTTCTGTTGCGTCTTTGCCGATAACCTCAGCCATCAGTATCATTTTTTGAATTTCGTTCATCTTCAATCCTCCAATTAACCAATACCCAAATCCTAACACGGTTTTTGCGGGGAAGTGGTCGGATGAGTTATTCGATTCGGCGCAGCCAATAAATGGATCCTTTGTGTGCTTTTTTTGTTGAAAACTTCATCTTTCCTGTCAGGCTTTTGTACTTTAATGCTTGCAGCGTCGCCCTAAACTTGTAAATAGACTCCCCACCCAAGTCAACAACAATGCATTCATCAACCTTTAGAGATGCGACCTGCTTAAAAACAAAGTCGCAGTAATATCTTTCATATTCCATCCACTGCATTTTTTCTTGGCTCATAAATCCTCCTAGTCTGGTCAATTTATTATTAATTAAAAAATAAATTATTTCAAGGCTGCTTTTTTGTATTAGTAGATTAGCACAGCCTAGTTTATGTTAACGCTTTGTTAAAACGCTTATGGATAAATGGCTGTAGCTTATAATAGTTATATACGGATAATAGTTACTTCTCTCTCTTATATCAGTATTAAAGGAAGTATATAAGGGCACCCCTTTAATCGGTTTTTTTAATCAATAAAAGAGATAAATACCACCCCTGTATGTATAAGGGTTTTCACTAAGCTACTAAGTTATGACAAAGCTAGCCTGAAAGCCGCGCCGTTATTGATTTTCAGCTTAGTTACTAAGCTATCACTACGCATTCACTAACATAAAAAAAGGCGCTTAAAGCGCCTTGTACTTCTTACTTTCTAATCGGTTTTTTCGATTAACCGATTTTTCGCAGACAACCCGCCGATGCTCAACGAGCTTTTCTAGCACCTGCAAAACTTGCTCTTTTTTGTGTGGTCTGCACCGATTCACTATCACGCCCTCACTTTCAAACTCGCCAGACGCTTTCAAAAATTGCTCAATTTTTACCGCGATTGATTCGCCTGGCGATTCTTTTTCGACGTCGTTTGAGCGAGCCAGACGCATTTTGACGGCGCAATCGCGCTTGACCAGCTCGTACGCCCACAAGACATGCTCATGCGTCCTGACGCCTTCGCCGATGGCCAGCACCAGCGATACTTTTGCTGTCAGCTCATAGCCGCGCCTGTGGATTGCTTCCAGCCCGTATTCCTTTGCATCCTCTGCACACTGCCAGAAATGCTCTGAGGCTTCTTGTAACAGCGTTTGAGCCTCTTTTGTGTCCCTGATAGCCACCACTGCGCCTGTGTTTTCAATGCGTGTTATATCGCTTGTGTCGCCGCAATTGAAAAGCGCTGCTAGCTGCATAGCCAAGCCTGCTGGCAACCCGCGTTCACCGCGTTTTTTGTTTGGCCGTGGGTTTGTTTCGTGTTCGTTGAATATCAGTGACCGGCCAACAAAACCATTGGTCGCCATCTCAAAGCTGACAAGGCTGTTAAATGTAACCGGCGTGGTGAAGCCTATTAGTGTGACAAATGGATTTTTGATGCCGTTGTCAATGTCGCTGATCGAAACGATAAGCGAGTCAAGCCGCCGCTGCACTTTACCGTGCTTATCCTCGTTGGCGTCTATCTTTTTGTTGCATGCCGCTATTTCTGCTTTGATGTCGTTTTTTACCTGCTCTTTCAGGTCGCCGCTTATTTGCAGGTATCCGTCTGCTTTTGTGTATGCTGACAAAAGCACTTTTACAACGCCCTCAAGATACGAAGCGCCGCCTTTTGAAGCGGATGTAACGACGGTTTTGAGGAACATGCCGAATTCATCAATGGAGTAGTGCGCTGCTTGATGGCGGATGAAGTTGCGGATCATCTCTTGCTCAGACTTGATATGCCCGTGCAGTGCAGGAGCCATACCGGCAGCGCGTAAACAGTCGGCGTATGCCTGCTGTATGGCTTCCTTGCCAGTGCCGGAGCCAGCAACGCAAAGGCTGAATAGGTTTGGCGTAATGCCTGTTTGGTCACGATAGCGCATGCCAGCAATAGCAGACACAACGCCAAGCGCAGCGGCTACTGCGAGATTTTCACGCGGGAAAAAGCATTGGCTGTTTATCCAGTTTGCGATATCGCCAACCAGCCCAGGCGGCCTTAACAGGTCAACCGATGGCGGTGCGTCGTCGTCAACTTCTAACGTAGTTTCAAACGTGACTGATTGCTGATAGCCGCCAAGCTCTGCAAAGTGAATGATGGTGCCAAGCCCTGCCACAACGCTGGACTTTCCAAAGCTATGCCACTTCGTCATCATAAACGTGTTGTCGTACTTGTCGCTTTTTTTGCTCCAATCATCCCAAATCTCGAACCCGTCGCCCGATAGCGTGTGGTGTATCGCCATGCCAATTCTTATCCATAGCTCATAATCGACGTCGTTATTGTCGATATGCGCCACCATATCAGCAACATCCTGATAGCTGACGTCGATAGTGCCGCTGCTGGTTTGTGCGCGGTAGCGGTCAGGCTTTTTAAGAATGTCCAGCAAGTCTTGCGGCGCTTGCGTGACGTCACACGGATGACCTTTATCTTCTTCGTAGTAACTGCCCGATGCGTGTAAGCTACCAGCACCCACCACATAGCCAGACGTTTTAAAGTCAATGCCAGGGTATTGTGGCAGCGATTGCACAAATGCGCCTTGTGCGACTTTGAAATAAATATGCCAGCCACCGCCGCCGGTTTTAACGGTAAAGCCGGATTGATCGTACCAATGGCGCACTGATTCAAGTGTACCGCCGTTGCGTGGGTCGATGTCGATAATCAGCCAGCCGTCGCACAAGACGCCAAAGCCGGTATCGAACTGGCCGGACTCTTCCATGACATCAAGCTGATCGTCCGACCAATCCGGCGTATGCTGCCAGTTACTGGCGTATGGCTTTTTGTATTTTTGTTTGTCTGGCAGTTCGCTGCCGTCGTGGTCTTTTGCGCCAAGCAGGCCAAAAACTTTAAAGCCAGCCTGCAAATAGTCGTATTGGTTCATGCCTGAATTCCCTTATCCTCGAAGTAGTCTGATAATCTTTTCACAGTGTCATATTTAGGCTCTTGCCCGTCCATTAATCGGTAAAGCGTGTTTGGATGAACGCCAACAGCCTGAGCGACAGCGCTCAGGTTGCAATCTGCTAGTAAATCTTTGATGCGGTCTAAAGTAAGCATTTTTAACACTCCGTTATGGTGAAATTATTTTTCAATGTGTTGACAGCATAAAATACCTATGCCATATTTGCAACGGTAGAGACGAGAAAGGAGGGCAAATAAATGTCTGTGTTATCTACTATCACAAAACCGGAAGACCGTCCGGTTATCTGCACAATCACTGGTGACGCTGGCGTCGGCAAAACGACACTTGCGGCCACTTTTCCAAAACCAATTTTTATCCGTATCGAAGACGGCTTGCAGGCTATTGACTCTGCAAATCGGCCTGATGCTTTTCCTGTTGTTACTGGCGTTGAGCAACTGTGGGAGCAGTTAACGGCGCTGATTAAAGAAAAGCACGACTATAAAACGCTGGTTATTGATTCTGTCACACAGCTTGAAACATTATTCGGTGAGCATGTAATCGAGTCAGATCCGAAAAAGCCGCGCAGTTTGGCGCAAGCGCTTGGTGGTTACGGCGCTGGTTATGGCGCTGTTGCTGCCCTGCATGGTCGGGTGCGCAAAGCCGCCAAGGTTTTAAACGAAGTGCGCGGAATGCACGTTGTATTTATTGCGCATAGCGACGTCAGCACGATTGAGTTGCCGGATGAAGACCCGTATAGCCGGTACGAGTTGCGGATGCACAAGAAATGCTTGCCGCATTATGTCGATAATACGGACCTAGTTGCATACCTCAAGCTGGAAACATTCACCACTGGCGACGGTGAGCGCAAGAAAGCAATTTCAAGCGGAAACCGCATTGCTATCTGCTACACGGCAGCAGCGCAAATCAGCAAAAACCGCTACGGCATTACTGAGCCTGTCGAAGTACCGAAAGGCGAAAACCCGTTTATTCAATTCATTCCATCACTGCAAGCCAAGGCTGCAAAACCAAATAAAACAGCGGAGTAATTATTATGTCATTTTGGAATTTAAGCGATACCAGCGAAAAGTTAGACACTACCGGCAACTTTGAATCAGGTGGTGATTTAGAGCCAATCCCTGCAAAAACCCAGGTTAAAGCTGCTCCGGATGAAGCAAAGTGGGACGAGTACCAAGGCGATGAATATATTTCTATCCGCTGGAACGTGTTAGCTCCTGCTGAATACAAAGGGCGTAAAATCTTTCAGAAAGTCAAAGTGCTGGACGCTGACAGCAAGAAAGCCGACAAAGCCAAAAAGATGCTGGCTGCAATTGCTGTCAACGCTGGCGGCGGTTTGCTGAAAGTGCAGGGCAAGCCGTCTGATCAAGACCTGCAAAAACACCTGCTGAACAAGCCGATGGCGCTGCTGATGGCTGTATGGTCCATTGAAGATCAAAACACCGGCGAAACCAAAAAAGGCAACTGGATCAGCGCCGTGTCGCCACTCAAAGCAAAAGCTGCCGAGCCTGTAAAACAGCCTGAGCCTGAGCCGTCAACAGACGATTTTGATGCGGATATTGGCTTTTAATTAACAACGGCGGCAGCAATGCCGCCATTTTTGGAGTGGATGAATAATGGAACAACGTTCAAACGAATGGTACAAAGCCCGCGCAAACCGCATTACGGGCAGCGCAATCGGCGCAATCCTTGGGTTATCACCATACGCGACGCCAGCCGATGTAATGCGCCGCATGGTGCGAGAATATCACGGCCAGCCGTCAGAATTTAACGGCAACATCGCCACGGATTACGGCACGTTAAACGAGCCTAACGCACTGGCGGATTATGCGATGGAGCATAACGAAGTCAAAGAGTGCGGTTTTTACGTGCATCCTGATTTTGAGTGGCTTGGCGCAAGCCCCGATGGTTTGATCGGCGATGACGGCTTGATTGAGATTAAATGCCCGTTCGGCAAGCGGCATGACACAAGTCCAGAGTTTTTAACGATTGACCAGCAAAAGCATTACTATGCGCAAATCCAGTACCAATTGTTCTGTACCGGCCGGACATGGTGCCACTTTTACCAGTGGAATGCCTACGGCCATGCGCTTGAAATGGTTAACTTTGACCCGCTGTTTATCGAAGAGACGCTGCCGCAGCTCAAAGAGTTTTACGATGAATACCTTGAGCAACGCAAGCCGGAAAACGCATGGCGGTACATTGATGGCGGCGAGCTTGTGCAAAAGTACAAGATGGCAAAAGCGGCGCTAGAGGTTGCTGAGGCAGAACTTGAAGAAGCAAAGCAAGCAATCATTGCTGCAATGAACGGCAAAAGCGGCAAAATTGGTGATTTAAACGTAACACTGGCAGAGCGAAAAGGCAGCATTAGCTACGCAAAAGCAATCAAAGATTTATTGCCGGATGCTGACTTGTCCGCCTATGAAGGCAAGCCAACTCAGTATTGGACTATTAAATGAAACCACGCGACTACCAGGAGGCGGCAGTTAATGCCGCCATCGAATGGATTAAAAAGTGCCTTGACCCTGCTGTGTTAGATTTAGCAACCGGGGCGGGCAAGAGCTTTATCATTGCGCTGATAGCAAAATGGGTGCAAGAAAATACCGGCAAAAAAACACTGGTGATTGCGCCTTCAAAGGAGCTTGTAGAGCAGGACAGAGAAAAGTTTTTAAGCACAGGCTATCCAGCCAGCGTTTACTGCGCGTCAATTGAAAAATGCCTAAAGCATCCTGTCGTGTTTGGCACTCCGCAAACAATTGGCAATTCCATTGAGAAGTTCGGCGCAAACTTTGCTTGTGTGTTGATTGACGAGGGCGACGGCGTAACGCCAACGGTTAAAAACATTGTTGAGCAAATACGCCAACGAAACCCAAAGCTGCGCGTAATTGGCTTAACTGCAACGCCGTATCGCCTTGGCACCGGCTATATTTATGCCTATGACCAAGACGATAAACCGATGCACGAAACAGAGTGCATTGAGCCGTATTACCACAAGCTGCTATATCGCGTTGATGGTCATTTGCTGATTGAGCGCGGATTCTTGACACCGCCGCATGCGGATATGGACCACGTAGCAGGCTATGACACTGAATGCCTGGAATTAAATAATCGGGGCCAATTCGACGCCAGACAGGTTGAGCAAGTGTTTGAAGGTAAGGGCCGGTTAACGTCTTTCATCGTTGCTGATATTGTCCAGAAGTCATACGGCAGAAACGGCGTATTGATATTCGCGGCAACCGTGGCCCATGCTTATGAAATCATGGAAAGCCTGCCGCCAGAAAATAGCGAGATTATCCACGGCAAGACGCCAAACAGGGAGCAGATTTTAACTCGGTTTAAAAACCGCCAGTTTAAATATCTGGTCAATGTGTCAGTGCTAACAGTTGGCTTTGATGCGCCGCATGTTGATGTTGTCGCTATTTTACGCGCCACAGAATCGGTGCGACTGCTTCAGCAAATCATAGGGCGCGGATTGCGATTGATTGACCCGCCAACCGCTGGCAACCCGTTTGCCATATCAAAAAGCGAAAAGCCTGACTGCCTGATACTGGATTACGCCAAAAACATTGAGCGCCACTGTCCTGATGGTGACTTGTTTAATCCAAAAATATCAGCACGAAAAGCTGCAAGCGGTGAAGGAGGATTGAGCGCAATTTGCCCTGATTGCGCATATGAAAACCAATTCAGCAGCAGACCAAACAAAGACGGCTTAGGCGTTGACGCTAACGGCTATTTCATCGACCTGCAAGGCAACCGCATTGAAACGCCAAACGGCAGCATGCCAGCGCACTTTGGCAGACGATGCTATGGCACAACCATCATTAAGGGATTAAATGAGCGTTGCGGCTACCGGTGGAGCGTTAAAGAGTGTATTGAATGCGGTCATGAAAACGACATTACCGCCAGATATTGCGAGAAGTGCAAAACTGAATTGGTAGACCCTAACGAGAAGCTGCAAATAGAGTTTACCAAGCTCAAGAAAGACCCTTACACGCCAACCAGTGACAAGGTTTTATCATGGAAGTTGCAGGAGTGGGTGAGTCAAGCTGGCAATACGACTTTGCGCATCGATTGGACTACTGAGTATCGGACGTTTAGTGTTTGGCACAAGCAATATGAAGATTGCGACAAACACAAAAATAAACTGGCAATACAAAACTGGATGGCGCTTTGTATTGCTTGCGGCGTTTACGATGATAAACCAAAAAATGCAGCTAAGTTTATTGCATCAAGCCCAACCATGCCGACAACAATAACGGCATGCAAAGAGCGTGGTACGTCGTTTTTCCGCGTGGTTGCTTATAACGAAATGGAGTTAGTGCAAGATGAAATTCCCATCTGATATACGTGTTTTCGGTGATTTGGACTACCGCAACAAGAAATGCCCAACAGAAACGGCTGAACAAATCACGTTTTTCAACTGGCTGCGCCGCGAATATCCAGATAGCTACGGCATGGTTGCAGTGCATATCCGCAATGAAGGCAAACGCACGGTACAGCAAGCCATACGCGAAAAAGCCGAAGGCATGGTATCTGGCGCTGTTGATATTTTTATCCCTGGCAAGTCGTCTTTTTTGTGCGAACTAAAGCGACTAGACCACACGCTTTGCAAGTGGCAAGACGGCCAGATTGAATACATGCAAACCGCGCAACAGTTAGGCAGCTTTGTTTGCGTTGCGCTCGGACATAAAGCGGCAATAGAGGCGTTTAACGTATGGATTGGCAAAGAGTAAAGAAAGCAGCAGAAGATTTTGATGCGATACTGGCAAAGCAGATAACGCCGCCAGAAGCCTTCGAGGACGCGCAAATCATGCTGGCAGCGCTAATGTACTGCGACGCTAAATGGATTGCTGAAGCGCCGCAATCACTGCGTAAAGAGTATTTAAGCCGTGTCTATGAGCCGTTTCAAGACGATGTGCGCGACATGGCGAAGATGATTATCAAAGGGCAGATATAACTGGTCAAACCACATATCGCCAATTTGTTTGCTAGGATTGGCGCTGTTGATAACGAATGAGGGAATAATGATGAAATTACACGCAATCACCGTTGAGCATAAAGATTCGGAAAAAATCGTATGGGTTAATCCGGCTTTTATCGTGAATGTTGAGCCGCAAAAAGACTTAACAGCAATGGTTTATCTGTCAAGCGGAATGGTTTACTTGGCGCTTGATATTGATGAATTGTCAGACTTTATGGATGTTTAACATGGCAAAAGTATATAAAGGCAACCCAAGCCGAGTACGCAAAACAGCGCACAGGATGCCGCCAAAAACGACAAAGAAAACGCCAGTCGAATGCAAAGACGGGCCGCTAAAAGGTGAAACTCTTTTCTTGTCTAACCGGGATCTAACAACAGCAGTATTTACAATCAAAGGCCAAACTGGCCGATACAACAACGGAGAATGGCAACAATGCTAAAAGTAATTGATGAAAAGCACGGCGATAACTACACGGCCTATAACGCTGATTGCGTTGATGTCGCACGTAGTCTGCCGGATGAATCAATCGGCTTTTCAATTTACTCACCACCTTTCTGCTCGCTTTACGTGTTCAGTAATTCTGACCGTGACATGGGCAACACGAAAAACAACGCTGATTTTATTGAAGCGTATAAATTCCTTTTGAAAGAGCTTTTCAGAATCACGAAGCCAGGCCGGTTAACTGCCGTGCATTGCATGAATCTGCCGACAACAAAAGGGAGAGACGGCTTTATCGGCATGTACGATTTCCGAGGTGATATTATTCGCGCTCATCAAGAAGCTGGCTGGATTTACCATTCAGAAGTGTGTATCTGGAAAGATCCAGTATTGGCTATGCAGCGCACAAAAGCGCTTGGATTGCTGCACGCCACAATCAAAAAAGATAGCTCAATGAGCCGCCAAGGTATTCCAGACAATATCCTTGTTTTCCGCAAGCCAGGTGATAACGCAGAGCCGATTGAAGGCGAGTTTGAATACTACGTTGGAGAGATGGATTTAAACGAATACGTCACCCGCGAATCGCCAGATTCTGTTGCAGGTCAGAAGTTTGTTGAGTTTATTCGTGCAGATGGTCGCACTCTTCAAAAACGCGGCACTGGATCAAGCATCGATATTTGGCAGCACTACGCCAGCCCGGTATGGTTTGATATTCGCCAAACTCATACACTGCAATATAAAGGCGCACGTGATAACGACGACGAGCGCCACATATCACCATTGCAGCTTGATACAATCGAGCGCTGCAATCAGTTGTGGTCAAAGAAAGGCGATGTTGTATTCAGCCCGTTTATGGGTATTGGCTCAGAGGGATACGTAAGCCTGCAAATGGGGCGCAAGTTTATCGGCGCAGAATTGAAGCCGTCTTACTTTAAAGTTGCCGTCGATAACCTAGAAAAAGCAGTCAGCCACGCAGAGCAAGAGGAGTTATTCTGATGTTTACTATCCTGAAAAACCACGAACAAACATTAAAGCAGGTTTTAAAGGCTGCTAAGCCGAACGCGCCGATTGGTGCATATGCCAATGCGTACATTGAAACAACAAGCCGTACCGTTACAATTATTTGTGGCGACGGCTCGATTGAGATGATTGCAACGCTTTCAGATTGCAACGTTCAATCCGCTGGCGTAGCTTGTGTTGATGCGCAAAAGTTAGGCCAAGCAATCGCGGCTTGCAAGTTTGAATGCCAGGTATTTTTTAAAGACGGCTTTGTTGAAGTCAAAAACGGCAAGTCAAAATTCAAACTGCAAAGCACAGATCCAAACGCATACCCGTCTTATCCGGATGTCGGAAATCAGGATGTGCTTGAAGTTGACGCAAACCAGTTAATTGCAGGTATTAAATCAGCATCATTAATCGCGCCAGATAGCGATGTTCGATACTTCCTGAACGGCGTCAAGATTGGAGATTACATTGCTGCAACAGACGGCCACCGAATGGTTATTATTGAATCAGAAAAAACACCTGATGTAATAGTGCCAATCGGCGCAATAAAACTAATGCCTGACCACGCAGATCAGATGTTTGTCAGCAAATCATTTCTGACGATTCGTACAGGCGATCTGACGTTTAAGACAAAACTGATCGATGGTAAGTTTCCAGACTGTAAGCGCGTAATTAAGGATTCAATCAGTTTTGCTGACATTAACGCAGAATCGCTACGTGATGCGGCGCGTACAGCATCAATCACTGCCAACAAAACAACAAACGGCATTCGGCTTTTTATTGATGGCGGCAATGCAACTGTTACTGCAACAAGTCAAAATCAAGAGCAATCCGTTATTGAATTCGATGGCGAGTCATCAGACCAGATTGAGCTTGCTTTTAATGCAAAATACGTTGCTGACACCATGAGTTATTACTCAGGCACCGTAAAAGCTGGATTCTCTGATAATCAGATGGTTATCAAGACCGAAGGCATGATTAACGTTTTGATGGCGATGAAATTATGACATATGAAGAATTGATAGCTAAAAAAGCATTCAATCGCATTGATTCCGGCTTTATGCCGGAATCTCTGAATGCAAACTTAAAGCCTCACCAGGCTGCAATCGTCAAATGGGCATGTCAGCGCGGCAGAGCTGCAATATTTGCAGATACCGGCCTTGGCAAGTCGTTCATGCAACTGGAATGGGCCAATCAAGTTAGCCAGCGGACTGACAAGCCGGTGATCCTGTTTGCGCCACTCGCTGTAGGCAAGCAAACCGAAGGCGAGGCAAATAAATTTGGGATCACCAGTAAAGCAAAGTATATGCGCAAGTTTGACGGAGTTCATCGAATTGTTGTTACCAACTATGAGATGATCGACAATTTCAATCCGTCAGACTTTGCCGGTATCGTATTGGACGAATCATCTATATTAAAGGGGCAGTCGAGCCAATACCGAAAAAAGCTGACTGACTTTGCCGCCAATATCCCATACCGACTAAGCTGCACTGCAACGCCAAGTCCGAATGACTTTATGGAGCTTGGCACTCAGGCTGAGTTTTTAGGCATTATGAGCCAATCAGAAATGCTGGCGATGTTTTTCACGCACGACGGCAGCGAAACTCAGAAATGGCGACTAAAAGGACATGGCGCAAGCCGCTTTTGGGACTGGCTGGCAACTTGGTCTGTTGTGATCAGTAGCCCGTCTGATTTAGGCTTTGACGGCAAGGAATATGAATTGCCGCCGCTGACAATCCACGATGTTATTTTGCCATCTGATAGCGGCGATCAATTGTTTGCCGAAGTTGCGCAAGGGCTTGGCGCTGCGCGTGAAGCAAAGCGGGGTAGCATTGAGAAGCGATGCATGGCGCTTGCTAGACTGGTAAATTCAACTGATGATGATTGGTTGATTTGGGGCGAATTAAACGCAGAGACCGACTTGTTAACCAGTCTGATTGAAAATTCAATCCAGGTGCAAGGCAGTGATAAAATCGAAGATAAAGAAGATCGGTTAATTGGCTTTGCTGAAGGTCGTTATCATCGGCTGGTTAGCAAGAGTTCGATATGTGGCTTTGGCATGAACTGGCAGCGCACAAACAAGATGGCTTTTGTCGGGCCAACATATAGCTTTGAGCAGTTTTATCAAGCAGTGCGCCGCCAGTGGCGTTTTGGACAAACAAAGCCAGTAGATGTGTATGTATTCATGACTGAGGCAGAAACAGGCATACACAGCGCCATGCTTGCAAAAATGGAGAATGATAAATTGATGCGACGTGAAATGATAAAGGTAATGGGAGATGCTATGCGCCGTGAAATAACCGGCGCAACAAAAACAATCACCGACTACCAGCCGTCCGTTAAAGCAAAAAGGCCATCATTTTTATGATGGCCTTATCCGCTTTCTCAATCAGCTTTGTGTATATCTACCTAAAGGCATGGCAACAAATCAACGTGATTCGCAAACAATACGCCCACATGATGCCAGTTTCTTTCGCTATGGCATTTTGTGAAGTTGCCGCGATTGGGCTTATCGTTAAAACGTCAATATGGCTTTTTATTCCAATAGGTTTAGGCGCAGGAATTGGGTGCATGTTATCCGTTTGGAGAAATCACAGATAAGAGCATACCTAATAAAACTGCCAGCCTACCCGCTGGCGTTTACCTATCTAACATCTGAGCAGCCGGAGAATATTCCGGCATGCGTATTCGAGCGCTTTGGCATTTATCCTGAGTGGGTTCAGTAACTGGTCTTACCAGTGAAAAACTTATTGCATAACCGGCGCGGCTGTCCTATCTTGTTTATATCGAAGCAAAACAACCGAGGATGCCATGATAACCCAAAAACAGCTTGCAGAATTCCACCAGGTAACAGACCGCACAGTTCGCCGCTGGTCTGTTGATGAAACTTGGCAAAAGACCGTGCAAATGAACGCCGACGTCACGCCGCGCGAATGGGCTCTGATTGGCGAGATTATGCAGCTTGCCTATCTTTACAATGCAACTGGGTGGCAAGGCGCAATCACTAAAAGGTGGTGCAGCTTATCACTCAACAGCTTTGAGTTGACGATTGTTTTTTACGCATCAGAAAACTTTGGTGAGTGCGAAAAAATCACCTTCGCGAACACCACTGCCTGCGAAGATATGCAGGCGCTGATTGATAAACTGAAAAGAATTGTATATGGAGAATAAAAAAATGAGCCTTATTCCTTGGAAATCATCAACAGAGTCTGCAGGTCAGAGCTTTGTGCGGTCATAAACAAGAGCCACGCTTGATGATTTGTATGCAGCGGCTTCCGAAATTGGTGAGGTTGAGCTTGGCGGGATTTCATCAAAAAATTCCGCAGAAATAAAAATTTTTGGAGAGTTTGGGCACTTTTTTGTTAAGTGCAAAAAATACGATACATTAAAAGATAATTTATCTGAGTGCATCAGGCGTGCAGAGTACATCACTCATGCAATCAAAAACTATTAAGCCGGTTAAGCAGTACGGCATGGAGGCTAGAGTTATGAGTATTAAACGATACAACGAAGGCGACTACCTGCCATTAAATGACTACGCTAACCACAATCGTAAGACGGACGCCAAGCCAGAAAAGCAGGACGGCGCTGGAGCTATCGCATGGATTGCTGTTGCTGCAGTGTGCTGGATTATTATTTTGGCGCTGGCAGCGAGTGCGGGATATTTCAATTGAACATTTTAATCGAAGCAAAAGCCGCGCTTTGCGGCTGTAAATGCAAAAGCCAGATAATGGAAGTTATCGGTGCTTTCTGCGATAAGACGCAGTTTAGTTACTCCGATGATTTAAGCATCATGGAAAACGCTGAGATGGCTTTTCGGCAAAGCAAGCCAAAGGTTAGCGAGGTGCTGAACTTTGCAGACAAACAATGGAGAAGGCTATGAGACACGCAAAAGTAATGGTAAAGGCGACCGGCGCAGTTATTGCCGTTAAAAGCTACGGAAACGGATTTATAGATGCCAAGGGCGATTTTTACCACGCAAGCGCAGTGGTGTTTTTGGAGGTTTTGGAATGAACGCCCAGCAGCACTTAAACGAAGCAATCAGCAACTTCGAGCTTGTGTATCAGCGCAAGCCTGAACGCCTGATAGTAACATGGGATGTCCGCGCAGAGCTTGAAAGGCAGCAGGCTTTGCCGGCTATGGTGATTGAAAATTCACTGGCCGAATGGCCGGTTTTGCGTGTGGAGTAGGGTTATGGCGAGTAAGAGAAGATTGAGGAGAAAGCAGTGTGAAGGCAAGAGCCGTCACGAAACTGCTGAAGCGGCATTGATCCAGCTTTACAAGATAAAGAAAAATAGTGAAACATCTTGCGGACAGCTTAATGTCTACAAGTGCGGGATGTGTGGCAGCTACCATGTTGGACACACAATTGGGGGGAATGGCATAGGTTCCGGATATAAGTTTGGATGGGTGGGCAAATGATTAAAGGTAGATACTGGCAGCATAAAGAGATGCAGCGCAAGCGTGAAAACCGTGAAGCGCTGATGAAACTATGTTGGGTTGTTGCGCCCGTAGCGGTACTTGCGGTGGCGTTATGGATGAAATAAAAACTCTACAATCTAAAATTACATGGCTGCAAAGCAGGGTTGCCGAGCTTGAGTCTGCACTAGGAGTAAAAACCAAAGTTGACAAAGACAAGCTTGTCTCAATGCTGATGTCAGGCGCTTCAGCCAAAGACGCCTCAAAAGATTGCGATTGCAGCTTGTCTACAGCAATAAAAACTATGCGCCAGCTTATCAACTGCGGGGCACTTCCGTACAAAAGGAAGAAAAAGCAAGCAATTATAGAGCTAATTGATAACGGACTTTCTGATTCCGACATAGCAAAAGCTTCTGGCGCTTCAAACGGATATGTCAGAAACATAAGAAGCCAGATTAAGTAGCTATAACCAAAAGGATGACAAATGCAATACGCAACACATGACCACGTGCTAATTTGTGAATTAGCCAAAGAATTAGCGCCGTACAAAATAGCGAAAAAGTTTGAAATATCAGCCGATGAAGTGAAACGAATTTGCGCACTCTATGGAGTTAAAGTAATTGGCAAGCATAAGCCGTCAACAATGAAAATGCGCATTCTGGAGCTAAAGGAAAAAGGCTGGCGTCAGATTGACATCGCCAGAGAGCTAAATACAGATGACAGCGTGGTCAGAAAGTATTTATGGGAAGCTGGCATTAAAAGCGGCGTGACCAGAGAGAAAAGCGCAGAATCAATCAGAAAGGCAAGGCAAGTGGATATGTTGCGACGCGACGGCATGACAGCGCAGGATGCCTGTAACGCTGTTGGAAACAGTCTGAACAGCTATTACCTTTATAGAGAAAGAAAGCCCTGCTAATCACAGGGCTTGCGTCCTAAATCCCGGACAATGCGCCTCTTAGGGAATTATACTCGTTGGCGCAGTTAATGGCTACCTGCCTGTTTCTGTCAGCCTGCTCAGCATACGCTCCCGCTCTTGCGTCAGATTCTCCAAGCAGCTCGGCAAGCACAAGTCTATCTGTTGCTGAATTTGCGCGCTCTGCGACAGTGTGGGAATTGACACTTTTTGGCAAGGCTTTAATTCTGTCGAGCTCGACGCGCAGCCGCTCATTAGCACTGCGAGCATCAGCGACATTGCGGTCATGTTTATCTTGCATCTGCTTAGCTTGTGCTTGTGCATTTTCTAAATCCTTTATAAGTTTATGCTGCGTTGCCAGTGCTGCCAGCGCTGCTTTTTCGTTGGCTCTTGCATCTTCTGTTTGGTGGCTATCCCACTTGCTTTGCCACAATGCGCCATTAATCCAAAATCCGCCAGCGAATGCCACAGCTAAAACTCCTAGTTTTAAATATAAGCTATTCATCATCTTTTAGGTTCGCCTTGTGCATACTGTTAACTGCTGACCATATCTGAGCTATAAGAGCTGCCGCAATCGCACCAAACGCCATAGCTGCTTGCGATGGGTCTAGCACTTTAAGCGCGTCCACAATGCGCCACAGCAGCATCTGCGAGCTTACAATAAGCGCAACTTGGATTATGCGCATCTGCCGCAGCGTAACGTGTATAGGCTGCCGAATAATGAACCCAAACATGCGAAACATGCACTCTTTAAATCTTTCCATCGCGCCAAGCCTTCAAGTCTTTTAGATACTTATCTGGCGTCGCTTTTCCAGTGCGGTTCCAGTACGACTTGCAATATTCAGCCATCGCTTCAGGCGTTTTCGGTAACGGGTTTTTGTCCATTGCCAGATAACACCTGGCGACAAAAGTCGAGTATCGATCATCGAATTCTAACTTACTGACATCGCGCTTGATACCGAGATTCAGCGCTCTACCATGAATGGTGTCTGAGTTATCCCAGATACTATCATGCGTCGCTGGCTCCATCTGGTAAATCCCAAGCGCCGGCCCGCCGCCAACCTGATGCCGATACTTTCCGCCAAGAGATTCATGAGCGCATATCATTGCCAGCAGCTCAACTGCGTTATCAGAGTGCATACCGAATTCAAGCAGGTATTCGGTGCATTTGTGGAGAAATTCGGAGTATTTCATCTTGTAAGCCTCCAAAAATCGGCAGGTGTTGGGCTGTAACCATCAATAAACCGCTTGCAGATTGCGTTAACAGCCTCGGAGCAGTTGTGAGCATGTTTACTACCTAGCTTGATGCGGAGTAAGCGCAAGAACCAAATACCCCCAAGCGTGGCTGGATAATCATATTCTACTTTATCTCGCACCATTCTTTCGCAATCTTCCAGCCAGTTTTCGTTATGACAGTCTATTTCCTTTAACCGCCAAGCTGAGTAGCGCTTTTTAAAGTCGTCAATATGTGTTTTAACAAAGCCTTTACGCCTGCCAAGCCTGCCGCGATACCTTGCGCCAACAGACTCGTAAACCCACTCGCCGCCGTCATAAATGGCAACATGCGACCATGGGCTGATATCCATGATGCGGATAAGTACGCCCATGAATTTACTAGACCTGCCAAAAATCAGTGCAACTTTTGTCATTTTAAATAGACTTCAAGAGTTTCAGCACGAAAAGCCATGCCATATCGGATATACCAAAGTAGCTGACCGAATTTGTCTGCAGGAATGGTCGGAATGCCGGCACCGATTTTCGCCTTCAGCTTTGCGTTTGCTGTATCAAGCCACAGCTGAAAATATTCGCGCATGGGCTTTCCTGATCTTTCAGCCATGTCAACAAAGAAACTTTCTGTGTGAACAGACTCCCATCCGCTGGCGACTGTTGGGTTGCTGCCTTTCACTTTTTCGATAACCAGTTGCATGTTTGAAACGTCGGCACCGTCACCACTATGGCCGACCGCGCAGTTCCAACCGCCTGCCTGAAATTTAAAATCACTGTCTGTTGGTAAATAACCATTCATCATTCATTCCCTCTAGTAAAGGATTTGTCCGCATCATTGTACGTATCACCAATCTCGGCATCTTCAGATTGTATATAGTCAGGTCTTTCAACCTCGCCGCTTAACTGGTATATACCAATAACGACGCCAAGGCTATTTAAGTGTGCATATCTAAACATTATCTGTACTCCAATACTTGCCAAGCGATAAATCTAGTCGATGTGTTTGAAGATTGCCTAATAACCCTTATTGTAGTGCTATTTAACAGCTGGCAGTAAACTTGCGGGTCACTTGCCGTTTGCGTTGCCTTGTCAGTGAAAAGTATGGCTTTTGACGTATCAACTGCGGAAATTGTTATGTCCAAATCGGCGGTTGTCACTGTAGACACCCCTCGCTGCAATGATTTTACTCCGCTTGCGCCAAAATTAGAAAACGGTACATCAGCCATTTTGCAATACCTCTAAAATAGTCGGGCTGATTGCCCGCAAATAAATTGTTTGACCTGCAGCTAACACGATGTTGTCTGCATTGGTAATTGTCTTGTTGCCTGACCTGATAGTGTAGCCAGCGTTTAACACCCTGACCGTCTGTGTCGATGCTGGAGAGTTTGCGATGGCGAAGAAAGACCCGTCAGGCACTGATGCCGTTAATGTAGCACCAACTGGAGAGCCATTAGCCAGAATTGCCTGCATTGAGTTCACAGGCACCGTGAAGCTGGAAGTTCTTGTTTGCTGCCACCTTGTGCCACTAATAAACTGCCAATCAGCATTGGTTAGTGACGGCTCAGAAGTTGCTACGTTTGCAATGTTGTTGTTCAGTGCCCAAAAACTGCCGTTATGGAAAACAGAGTAAGGTTTGTTCGCTGCGCCTGTTTGGGCTGACCATATGCCTTTATAATTGGCTGAGTCAGCAGCAAGAAGTTGACTGCCTAGAGCTGCCGTAGCGCTCGCTGCTGATGCTGAAGCGCTGCCAGCAGCCTCAACCGCATTGTTGTATACCTGTGTAGCTGTCGAATTAGCCCAAGCATTTGCAGTGTTTTGGCTGCTAACCATCGGATTTACTTCTGACATATAGGTATCAGCATCTTGGCTGAATGTTGCCGCTCCCGTCGTCCTGTTTGGAACAACAGATAAGCCTGTAACCGTTGGCGGCGATGTTGGCAAAGTAGGCATTATGTTAACCCTTCCACTTCCAAAGATAAGTCATCTACTGACGGCGAGCTAAAATTGATAATTACGTCACTATGATAGCCGTAAATCAATGTCTTGTCATCCGTAACGCTGCCGCTGTATACCGCCGGAATTTGTCGCAAATCGTCCAACTGCTTGAACGTGTAGCTTGTTTTTGATGTCGGCACCTTGACATTAAACTTTGCAAGCTTGGCTGTACGACGTCCTCTTGTTGGCTTGATATTGCCGAACTCATCCCGCTCTGTGACGTTAAAGTTTAAAAGCTGATAGCCTGAGCCATGTAGCGCTATGCCGATATTGGCGACCTGTCCCAATACAATTTCACCAACTGCCAAGTCTGAGCCGCCAGTAAACGTAAAGGTGACATCAGCATTCAAATAACCAGGCAGGTCCCACAGCGCAAACTCTTTGCGCTGCACAATCGGTTCAGTCAGGTAAGTCCACATATCAACAACTGCGCTATTGTCAATCATCTCAATGTCTTTGTCATAAACAACGCCATCAACTGGATCTGTTACCGTGACATTTGCAGCGCTTGCGGTTAAGTTGAATACAGCAACACCACCAATAACCCTGCCAGTTGTAAGCTCAACTGTCATACTCGAGGCTTTGGCTGATTGAGAGCCAACAATTTCATCAAACATCCGCCATTTGTTGGTAGCTCCAACAATAAACCACTTTGCGCCGGCGCCGTTTTCATCGTAAACGTCAAGCTCAGGGTTCAACGTATTGCCGTCAACGATTGACCTGTAAACCTTGTGCGTTGTCGTACTAATGCGATCATCGCCAGTGTTGTAAGTTCCGGCAGCCCACACTGTCTCACCGGCAGAAGGCTCAGCAATATCGTTGGTCATATTACTAGGCGTTACTGTTATTGGTTTTAGTACATACATTAGTTGGCAACCCTCACTGTGATTTCGCCTCTATAAATGCTGCGCAGCAAGTTTGCAGTCTCTGCATTCGCTCTTGCGCTCGCCTCGATAGCTGATTTTACTTCTTCCACGTCAAGATTTCCTCCGCTAACTGGCGCTGGGGTAGGCGCAGGCGCAGGAGGCGGTGGCGGCGGAGTAACTGGCGGGCTGTTGATTAAAAGTATTGCAGCTCTCAGGTCAGCAATAGCCTGCGCAACTGATTTGATACTGTTATCAATGCCAAGCGCAGCATCAAGCTCCAACCTTGCAGCATCAAGCAGGCTATCAAGCCTTGCTATCTCAATGGCATTTGCAGCAACAGACTCAGCTAGTTGCGCGTCAGCGATTGCTGCAAGCCTGTCAAGCTCTGCTATTTGCTCATCATAGCCGAACTGGTCAAGCTCAAGCTGCGCCTGTTGGTAAGCCTTTATTGACTCATCTAACGAAAGAACGCTTGTGTCAACACCAAGCAAGGCGTTGAGCTGTTTGTCCAAATCATTTATCTGCTGGTCTGTTTGCGCGTTAATTGCGTCTATTTGCTCTTTGATCGCATTGACTGTTGAGTCTGCACCAGAGCGCACTGCAGCTATCTGATTTTCAATAGCCATCATCTGGCGCTCTGCAATGGTTGCCTCCTTATCAGCAAGCCCTGCAATCTCCATCACTCTTGCTTTTTGAACTGCAGCAGCAAACCCCATGTCGCTGGCACTGCCAAATGATGACGCCACAATTTCAGGCACAGACAGCGTTTTTGCTGGCTCAAAATTACCACGCCTTGCTGCGGAAAGCGATGCCATTACGTCAGTGTTTACAGCGCCACCGACTGCAGAAACAAGAGAGTCAGCAAGCCCACGCAAGTCAGACGCCATTGATTGCAGCGCTGATTTTTCTGCGTTCAAACCGTCGATTCGAGACGACGCAGCATCCTGAGCTGCCGCTATCTCTGCGTTCAGCCCCTCAATCCTTATGTCGGCTGCGGTTCTGATTTTGTCTTTTTCTGCATCAAAACTCTTTTTAAGCATATCTTCAGCAGATGACAAATTACCTTTTAGCCTGTCATTTTCTTTGTTTGCAGCATCTCTGAGTGCGTCCAGCCTGTTAATTTCTGTAGCGTGTGCAATTCGCGCAGTTTCAAGAATGGCATTTGCCCTGTCTTTTTCTGCCGATATTGAGCGCTCAAGCGCGACATAAGCTGCATTTGCCGCATCCTTCAGTGCGTCCAGCCCGCCCGCTTGTTGCTCAAGCGCGTCATAATATTGCGCCAAACCTGGCACGAGCTGCATCAGCGCTGCAAATAGCTTCTGCCCTTCTTCTGTGGTTAAGTCGAGGCTGTCAACAATAGCTCTGAATCCTTCGCGGGTCGCTGGCATGCTGATATTTAGCTCTGCAAAGGCTTCAGACAGTTTATTTTGCAGATTAAGCTGCCTCTCAGCCTCAGAGTAAAACACGCTGTAATACTGGCTTGTTAATGCGTTTAAGTTATCCAGCCCGCCAGCCAGCTCAACGATATTCGTTGCAGCAGCCATTGCCGCCCTGCCAGTTAAATCAAAGCCTAACCCAAGATTGTCGGCCATTGTTTTGACTGAATTCATGTTCAGCGTCAAGCGGTTGACGGTATCAATCACGCCTTCGCCTTCGTACTGGAATTCAGCCAGAGAATCACCAAACACGGCGCTGACAATGCCGCTTGTGGTGCTGCCAATCCATTCTTGGATTGCCTGCTCGATTTCTGCTTGTGACTTGCCTTTAATGTCGATAGCAACAGATGCGTTGAAGTTTTTGATAATCGCGTCTGCGCCTTCGATACCGAATGCTGTTGCTGCATCGCCAACCGCTGCAAGGATGGAATCAAACGCATCGTCAACGGCAGAAGTATCAAAAGCAGATGTGCTTGTGCGGCGTTTCGTGCCACGGAATAAAGAGCGCTTGCGGCTTTCTTCTGTGGTGATTGAGCCGGAGACATCGCCGCCACTCAGAGACAATCCAAGGCTTTGTCCAGTCGTTTTGTACGATGTGCCAAACAGTCCGCCGCCAGTCAGTTTATTCAAACCAAGCGCACCAACAACAGCAGCTGCAATCAGTGGCGCTGCCATGCCTAAGCCTGCAGCTATATTGCCAGAGCCGAACAGCGAGCCTGCACCACTAAACATAGCGCCGAAGTTACCAGCAGAAATCAAACCGCCAGCACCAGCAAGACCGCCACCAAAAGCGCCACCAAGCATGCCGCCTAATCCGGTTATAGACGAACCAATACCACCAAGCAAGCCAAGGCCAGATGCTGCGGTTGATAAGCCGCCTGCGACTCCGCCAGATGCAGCTGATGCAGCACCCGGTAACATGCCACCAAGTCCCATACTGACCATAATCGGGCGAGTCAACGCCATATGCGCCATCTCTGCCAACATACGTTTAAATGCGTTTTTCATGCCGTCAACAACTGAGCTGAAACCGTCGAAGGCGTTCATCCATGCATCAGCAAACGCCGACTCGATACGCTCAGCGGCTTTTTCGCTGATGCTAACCAAGCGCTTGGTTTCTTTATCCTGATAGTCCACTGTCTCAGACCATTCATCCATCAGCTTTTCCGCTGCCTTGGCGCGGTTTTCATAGATTTCTAAAAGCGCTTCTGGCCCTTCGATGTTGTTGTTTAGGATTTCGTCGAGTTCTTTCTCAGCATCGGCAATCCGCTTGACCTGATTCTCAATGCCTTTCAGCGCTTCTTTTGCTGCAATCAGCTTATCAACTAAAGCGGCAATCTCAGGCGGCAGCTTCTCGACGGAATCAAATCCGAGCCTAAACGCTTCAGCAAGTTTAGCTGCTGACGCTTCGCCGCCGGACATTTCGGCGTTGACGAGCGCGAGTTCTTGAGATAAATCCTTAACTCTTGACTCTGAGATAGCGCCGTTAAAATCATTCTGAGCCTTACGCAAAAACTCCAAAGTTTCTGCAGCTGTCCTTGCTTGTTTGAAAAACTCTGTGACGCTAATCGTGAACTCAGACAGCTTGCCGTTGCCAGCACCAAAGGAAGATAGCAACTTAGAAAGCTCAGATTCAAAACCAGCAACATCATTTGTTCTTTTCATCTCGGATAACGCTGCAACGAGCGATACACCAAATGCTTCAGCTTTACCGCCAGCAAAGCCAAAGGCATCGCCGATGCCTGAGTATGTTTCAGATGCTGATTCAAGCTCAGACGCTGATATGCGGCCAAAGTCTTTTGCCCTGGCATTCATACTGTCAAATTTAGCGACTGCATCATCTAAGTTTACGCCAAGCGGACCGAAAGAATCTGTGATGCTATTCGCAGCTGTTGATATGGCTGATGCTGCATCTTTTGCCGCCTTTTCTGCTGCAGCTATGCCGGTGGCTAACTGTAGGTCCGCTGACACTTTGCTGACTTGCATCAGCCTTGTCAGTTCGCTTGTTAGGCTTGCAATTCCTGTTGATCCGTCAACCTCGGCAATGCCAGCCAAGTATTCGATTGACTCTGAGAGATCGTCAGCAGCTTTCTTGCTGTCAAACAAGGCTGGCAGGAATGCGGTGCCAAGCGCAGCACCGACAGCCAAAAACGCACCAACAACCGCGCCAGTTGGTCCAAATGCGGCAGCAATCTGCGAACCTTGCTGACCGAATACCATCAGCGCATTAGTGCCCATTTGAAGCTGCACTGCAATATCTTGGATTTGGTAGCCAAGCTGTCCAGCAACGCCGCGCATGCCGCCCATTGCACCAGTTGCGTTATCAGTTGCTGCTGCGGCAGCTCTAGCTGAAGCTGTCATGCGCTCGTATGCTTCAATCTTATCTACGGCGGCATTCAGGGCTTTTTTGTCAGCATCGGTCGCGCCTAGCTGCGTGGCTTTGTACAGCAGCAATTCCCGATTAGACATGCCGATAGTTTTTGCCTGCTCAAGCATCGTACTGACAAGCCGGTCAGCCGCTTGGTCTTGACGCTTGGTTGTTTGCTCAACCTTTGATGATGTTTGCTCTAATTGCTTCAGCGCGTCATCAGCTTGCTTTAACGCCCTGACGTCTGCCTCAAACCCAATGCTCGCTAAAGTATCCAATTGCAGCAACTCCGAATAATCAATTGATGACAGTATAAACTACTGGTTGGACCAGATAAAGCAATTTGGTGTGGTATGGTTGCTGGGTCAACTAAATAGGAGTGTGGCAATGAAAGATTTAGATTACGGCATTAGCGATGTGATTTTTGGTAACGACAACATACCATCTAAAACAGTAAAGTTTGGCGATGGCAATACTCTAATATCTGGCGTTTCATTTGGCGAGTATGGATGTGGCGTCTGTCTTGTGAGAAATCACAGCGATACACATAAGCCTTTCGACACCTACGCTCACGGGGAATTGTCTGGGCACGTAAATCAGTCGCCAGATGATGAAAAGGTTTATATTCTTTTTGATAATTCAAAGTCTGTAATTGCTCTGATTGAACAGCTTCAACTTCAACTAAAAGAGCTTATTGATGAGGAAAATAAAGGGGCATAAAGCCCCTTTTGAATCACTGCGCCTTTTGTGCTTTTATCCGCTTCTGATATGCAGCGGTCATTTCGTCGATGACTGACTGGTCATCCGGTAGTAGCGGCGGGTCTGCGTTGAAGTCTGTCTGTATCTTGCTGTACCAATGCACATAAGACTGAGACATAGCCCGCAAACACTCGCATTCCCAAGGCTGCAGCTCAACGCGCATACACTCCATGTACGATTTGATTTGCAGCCAATCTAGCGGCACAGGGCCGTTAAAACCGCTTGATACCCTGCCGCATTTCGCCCAATGGCTTGCTAGATATTCGCTTTCTGGCTCTGGCTGCCAAGCTGAATCGCCGTAAATATCCAGCCAAGTGACCGGCGCAGAGTCTTTATCGCGTCGTTGTGGCGCATGAAGCCAGCCGTAATAGCCAGCCCATGCGCACATGTCGTCTACGACTTTTTTACGTAGGCGTCGCGGTCTTTTGCGAAGTCGTCAACCTGCTCGCGGATGATTGTGTAATTACTGTAGATATTAACAGCTTCTTCGCGGCTGAATTTCACTGGCATATTTTCCCAGCCGGCAGTGATTGCCGCCAAGAATTCCACGTTCAGCTCTTTGATTTTTTCCAGTTCAGATTCATCCGGCAGCCGGTCTTTGCCGCGCTTTTTGTTAAGCGCGTCTAACCGGCGCACCAGCTTCAGACTGGCAGTACGTGCGACTTTGGAATCTTTGCCGTAGATGCGGATAATAACCGGCTTGTCATCGTTGTAAGCAGATGATCCGTCAGCCAGCTTCAGGTGTAAATCAGCGGTTTCACTGATTTCAAATAGTGATAAGTCAAAAGACATATAAACCTCATCAGGGTAGTGCATCCGTTATTAAAAGCGCCAGCTCGCTGCCGGTGGATGAGTTCGGCACAGTGCGCAACTGCTGCGAGTGGCGGTTTAGTGTAACTGGTCTTACCAGTTGTGTAAATGGCAGTGGTCGGACCACTAGATGTTTGGTCGCATGGTATAAGCTTGGGAAAACTAATTGGAGATTTCGATGTTTACAGGATTACCGTCCGAAGCCCACGAGCGGGCTATAGATGATTTTGTTGAAATGGGTTTTAAAAGAGTTGGCTTTTCTTCTTGGTTAAAGTGCGTAGCAATAAAGTCGTCTTTACTTGATTCGTCTGAAAGTCCAGATTTTGACTTACATAAAAATTTTATAGCTTTTACAGATGGGTTGCCAAACGCCAGAAAAATGAAGTCAAAGCGCACTATAAAATTTCTGCAAAACTTGGTGCCTCACAAGCTGAATTATGACACTGGGGATGAGTACTCAAAGGATGAATACGAAAAGCTTGATGATTACGAAAAAAGAGAATGCTCAGACCCCATAATTAACTTTGACTCAGTATACCCTTATACTGGATTTTCAGAGCTCAACCCTTTGTTTTTGGAGCAAATGTCCAGAAATCTTATGGTTTTGCCAGACTGCTGGCGATTTGATGCTGACTCAAATACTGTCGAAATAATTGAAGTAACTGATTATTGCCACCTCACATTTGGGAGGTTACTAAAATATGCGGTTATAGATGATTTGCTCTGGTGCTGGGCTGGAATTAGGATTTCCATTAAAGAGATATACTTAAAGGGGTCTGACGTTATACATGACTTGGGAATTATATATGACGGACTTATTGACGCTGGGAATATATACTGGATACCAGATGACGAGAATGGTGCATTAAAGTGGTATTATAAAGAGTTAAACTCCAGCAAAAAAGGGGCATAAAGCCCCTTTTCTCATTCCATCCACAACTCAATAAGTCAACAGCGAACAAACCAAGCCGGTGCCGCCAGTGATAGCGATTGTGCCGCGAAGAAACGCGCTGATGCTGTCCAGCGGGATTGCCTTCACAACGCCAGCTGCGATTGAGCCAACGGCATAACCTGCTGAAACGTCCACATTGCCAACGCCAGCGACAGGTACAACAGTGCTTGATGCGCCGTCAATAACAGGCGACAGCGGAGCGCCGGTATTGTTACGCATAATCAGCACCTGTTTACCTGATGCGCTGTACGTAAAAGTATCGGCAGTGCCCGTAAGCGTTGTTTCTGAAATGGTGCGCTGGCCAGCGCCTGTCATTAATGTTGCGGTAATGGTAGCCATGATTTAGCTCCTTATGCCGTCACAGTGATAACAGGCGCGTTAAACTCAACAGTCATAGACGTCATAACCATAGAGTTTGCGCCGCCAGGGGTTTTGTTTTTGCTGAACGCCTTGCCCCAGCAATAGTCAATATCACCGTTACGGTCAACCAGCTTGATGGCTAAGTTGGTGCCTAATGTTTCAACTGCGCTTTTAACAATGGCTTGACCAGCGTCTGCATTGTCTGAAGCGCCTTCGATTGCCACTGAACCGTAGTTAGCAAAGCCGTGATCTTTGATGTCGTAGCCGTCAGCCAGTGGCTGGTAAGTCACAACTGCGCGTTGTGCGCCGTATGACGGAATTGATGTAACGTGCTTTACCTCAGTCCATGTCAGTGCTGCATATGCTGCGGCATCGGCAGGCTTGGTTGCCTGTACGCACACAAAACAGGTGTAACCTGTTGACGTTAAAGTAGCCATGAGTAAACCCTCAAATAATTGAAATCAAACGTTTGATCATCCGAGGATTAGTATATAACGGTTTAGCTGGTCTGACCAGTTTTGATATTTACGCCCATAGTGCTAGTATTTAACTGCTTACCATCTGGCATATGTGGCCGCCGCTTTAACTAAGTCCTCCTTGCTTGCGGTTGTGGGCGGATTTACGGCAGAATATTGCAAGTCAAAGCAATTGCTTTTCATGGAGAATAGCCCGCTCTGGCGATAAGGGCTAAACCACTACCGTATAATAAACCTGAACGCCAATCTGATAAAACTCACCAACCATTAAAGCCGGTTCACGGCTAACGCGCTCGATGTGCATCGACTGCCCGCCATTGGTCAGCACCAAGCCACGCGGAAAGCCTGCAATCACTTTATCGACATACGCCAAACCGCCCCACTTGCCCGAGCCTTTCGGCGTGTAAATCAGCACGACATAAAGTCCGTCTTTGCGCTGAAATCCGTTAGCGGCAACTGCTAGCGCTTGTGTAGGGCCTGAATAATCCGCCTCCATCATGTATGGAGTTCCGACTGTTGGCGTATAGGTTTTGTTGTCATACACAAGCACAGGCAATCCGGCGATGGTTGCCAGATGGTCGGATAGTGCTTTGGATGCTTTGAATTCGCTTATCAACCTTTAGCCCTCGCCTTTGCCACTTCTTCGCTAAACATCCTCGGCCACTCCGCAACGCCGCGAGTAACAAAGCGCGTTGATTGCTGTGAGTGGCCTTCGTATTCGAGTCGCTGTGCGTATGGCAAGGAATTGGTCATATAAAACACAGCATTCAGGTGCATATCGGTTAGCGTTGATTCCAGCCTGCCAGTCGCCGCCTGCTTCTCGCCTTGTCCCGCAAAGTCGCCATCGGTTGTCGTGCTGTCTGGTGCGCCGTATGCGTATTGCCAGTTTGCAGCAAAGCGGCCTGTGTCAACCGGCGATTCTGTGATGATAAAGCTGCCAAGCCGCATAAACGACTTTCGAGCAGTTTCTTCCATGCGCTTGCGGCTTAGCTCGCGGAATTCTTTTAGTGCGGCGGATAGGTTAGTTGTTGCCATGACTACCGCCGAATCTGCAAATTATACTGAACTAAAATACCAGCAGGGTCTAGCGGCGTAACCGCCACAACGCGCCACTTGACTCCGCTTAACGTGGTTGTCATGCCGATAACAGGCGTACCACTAGACGCCTGAAACAGCAGATAACAATCGCCGTCAACGATGGCGGTATTGTTGCCTTGCATCGCGGCTGGCTTGGTGTCTGCTGAGTAATTGAGCTTTGCACCAACGCCTGAGCAAGTAGCGCCTGGCGATTCCGGCAGTGGATTGCCAGCGTCATCATAACCGCCTTGGTTGTTTGGCGGTGCTGTGAGCGTGATTGGCTGCCCGAAGTCGGTTAGCAGCTCAAGCGCCGTTGCGGTCATGTCGTTGTAGAATGCGGTGTCGGTCATTTCGCCTCCGTTTTGCGTAGTATAGCACTGGTTAGACCACTTTATGAATTGTTGTGTGGTATGGTTGTGGCTGGATTAAATAGAAGATTGTAATGAAAACAGCAGAGCAAAGGAAAACTGAATTCCTGCAGGACTTGAGGCAGCTTTGCTTCAGACATAGATGTGAGCTTGCGCTATCTGATGACGGAAAGCCTTACGGCATGCATTCACCGATTATGGTTTTATCATTTGATGGTGTTTATTCAGATAATGAAACCATTGAAGAATTCGGGTGTTTTGAAATTGATAATGTATGGATTCCATCATCTGAAGACAAAAGGGGTTAGCCAGTGGATTACGAATCTTGGAGAAAGCAATATGAAAATTCAGAAGATGCAGCGAGAGCGGCGTTTAAAATAAGCCAAATAGCTAACGACGAAAATGCAAAATTGCACGGCTGGCTAAGAGAGTTAAGTCAGAAACCAATTAAAGAAAGGCGTGCGACTGACTTAGTGCGCCAGCTAGAAGAGGTTAAGCGCCACAGGAAAGAGCTTCTTGATTTAATCTATAATTGCGCTATCGGGCAAGTTGCTATGGGTTATGTAGTTGACGCAGAGAGCTTAGCTCAATCTGCGTATTCGATAACTGGAATTACAGCAAACTCTAATGATTATTAAAGGCGCATAAGCGCCTTACAACAACACCTTCCACACACCAGCGCCCGCAGTCAAAAACGGACGCAACAGCAAATCAAGCTCTGGCACTCTCGGCTTAAACGTCGATGCAGTGCCGTCTTGATATTCGATTTCTTTTTCCAGCACGTCAGCTTTCTTGCGCTCGCGCTTAATCACGCCGACTGAGATAGCGGCAAAATCAATCGTCAGCCTACCAGCTTGCTGAAGCTCAACAGCTTTTAATGCCGCCATTTTGATATTTGGCAGCAGTGTCAAATCAGCCATCGGTAGCTTGTAATCGTCTTGCAGCGCGTAATAGGTATTAATGAAGTCGGCAGACAAAACCAAATCAGCTTCTAACGTGGCGTAGCCAGGTATCTTGCCGCGAGTCGAGCAGTACGCAACATAATCAGCAGATGTAACGTAAGAATCAGTTCCCAGAGTCGCCATTAGCACCCTCCGCATTTTTCAGAAGTTGCTCAGCAAGTTTTTTTTCAGCCCTAAGCTTAAGAAGGTACATAACTGCGACTGGAATCGAGCAGAAACTGGCAATCGTCTGCATTGTCCATGTCGTCGGGTCGAAGATTAAAGCAAACTGCCCGCCAACGGTGCCAAGCCAAAGCAAAACGACGGTGACGCCACCGCCAAGCCAATCAGCAATCCTGCTTAATGTCGGATGATTGTCCATCAGTGCCTGTCCGATTTGATGCGCTATGTTGTCGTGCATGATCAATCTGCTTATTGGTAACGATTATACGATAACCACAGTATACGATAACGCAAAAAGAGAATCCAATGCTCAAGCAGGCTAAAAAGTCCTCCATTACCGCCGCCCCCTTTCAGCATTAAAGATAACGCGTATAAATCCAGCGCGCCAATGATGTATATGTATGAATTATATAGCATTGTTTCAGTTGCGGGAAATAAGTAAGCATCAACAGCGCATAGCCAGAATATAACCGCTATTGATAAAAAAACCTGACGGCATTTATACGAAATATTGATAAATTCTGCCGCGAAATAGGCGTAAATAATGCCTACAGCAAGATTATAATAAAGCGCACTCTCTATTGAATCATAGGCAAGTAGGCTCAGGTAATGCAGCATCACCAAAGAAAATGCCCGCCAATTAATAAAAATAGCCGCAATAAATGCGGCCACTTTCACTTGGTCGATATTACTTGCGTTTAGGGTTTCCACCCGTCTTGCTCTTTGGTTTTTGCTTGCTAGTGGTCATGCTTTATCCTCGCTTATAAATCATCTCTAACGTCAATCATTATTTGCAGTACTGGGTTTTTTTCTCCGGTCAACACATAGCCGTCATCATACTCTGCGCTGTACCCGATGATTGTCGGCAGGTACTTGCCAGCAGCAAGAGCCGTAGTATCTCCGATTGATAAAGTCAGCGCATTGCCAGAAATCTCAATCTTATCTGGATGCGTCTGTGTCGAGTACGTTTCCGCGCCTAGCTTAAACTCGATGTTATTAAACATGGCGAGACTAAACCCGTCAGAAAAAGAGAACTCGATAATCACCGGATTGTCGCGCCCTTTGATGATGAAGTTCTGCATAATTACACCGGCGCAATAGTCAGCAGGTTGGCATTCATCACCCACTGGAATTTCTCTCCAGTTGCAGGCGTGATTGATGAGCCGTAATCCCAGAAGCCAACAAGCTCGCCGTTGGTCGCGGTGCCGTTATACATCACAGCATAGCGGAATGTCGCCAATGCGCCGCCTGTTGCAGTCCACTCAAGCGTCGTGTTAACCGACGCGGTGTAAGTGCCCGCAGTCTGGCTTGAAGTGACAACAGGCACAGTTTGACCGCCTGCCGTGTAACCGTTGCCTGCTGCAATCTCAGTAATATTAGCCTTTACCGTGTTTGTTGCGACTGGCGCGACGTTGGTGAGCATCACTTTAAAGGTGTCTGCGCCCATGTCATGATTCTTTTCTGCTAACGCTTCGATGAAGCTGTTAAATCGCTGGAAAGTTGCCATTAGATAACCCCGTCTTTGTATCTAGCAGATACGGTTAATTTTGAATAGTTGGCGCTGATTGGCATTGCGCTATACGATGCTGACGCCTGCGCTTGCTCATACGCCATAGTATAACTTGTAATGCTGACAATTACAGCGCCTGAATACGATAGAGTTGCCGCGCCGCCAGCATATGAGAACCCAGCTCCGTCAGCCAGTAAAACTCTATTGTAAAGCGTTTGAGCGCCCGCTAATTGATATTGGTAACTAGCGCCATCTGCCGACAAAGATCGATGGTAAATTGTGCCAGCATCAGCGCCAGAATAATTGAACTGCTGACCATCCGCATAAATAACCCTGTTGAGCAATAGCGCAGCATCACCGGCTGAATAGCTCCATTGAGAGCCATCGGCAATAAGCGTATAAACCGTGCTGCCGGTGACGTAGTTTAGAGTCGCATCAGCAAGCGCATAACTCCACTGAGCGCCATCGGCTTGCATAGACCTATTGCAGTAAAGACCAGCAGATTCACCTTGCCATTGCCACGAAGCGCCATCAGCTGAAAGCATGCGGTTATACAGCGTTGACGCTACGCCGCCAGAGTATGAGGATGAAACGCCGCCTGCGGTTAGTAAGCGGTTTAATAATGTAGATGCAGCGCCGCCGGTGTAGCTCCATGACGCGCCATCGGCGATCATCGTGAATATTGCACCGCCAGTATTATAAAACACCCACCAACTATCTGTGGTGCCGGTGAAGTTTGTCAGTGTGAGATTGCGAGTGCCGCCAACACTCGGCCAGCTGGTGCCGGTGCTTGGTGCTGTGGTGGCGTTGAAAGCATCGGTGTAAGTGCTGCCTGAAAATTCAATCGAATAAAAATCAAACACCTGGCTGCGCACGTTTGATGCAGAACCAAGTTTTGACCAATCCATGTTGGCCGCAGAATAGGTTGTGGTTCCAACCAACGTGTAGTTAACGCCGTCAGTCGATTGATACAGATTCTTAGTGGTGCCGACAGATTCAAGCTTTACCCAGTAGCGGGTATTCAGCTGGATAGAGCCGGCAGCACCGGCAATACCAACGCTTACCCACGACAAAAACCCGGTCGTGCCAATAACAAGCGCCCGGTTTGTAGTACTGGTTAACTGCCCAAGAATGCGCGGCGTGGACGAAAAGCTGGTGCATATGAAACTGACGATAACCGACCAGTTGCCATTACCAGCACCAACCCAAGTCGGAAAAGTTATTTCAGACGCTGTGCCCTGCGCCGCGTTGTACCGAAGCAAATACGCCATCAAACACCAGCCACAGTGCCAGCCACTGCGTAATGCTCACCACGCCAGCGGATCTGTCGCTGCAGCTGCGAACGCGGAATATCGGCCAGATACAGGCCAGCGGCGCCAACATCGTAGAAATGCCCGATGCGCTTCCACGCCGTCCAGTTTTGGCCGTCCACTGATTCGCAGGCTTCAATGCGCACCAGCGACGGTTCAGGCATCACCTGTTGCAGTTTCAGCGCCAACCTGCCGCCCTGGTACGGCAATTCCGTCCAGTTCCCGACGTCGACGCGCTCAGGATCGAAATGCGCAACCACGTCGCGCAAGGTGACGTCTGGCCAAACCTGGCGCTGATAGGTGGCAAGCTGGATGATGAAAGCGTGTTCGTCAGCGGTGCAGACACCAGCGGCCAAACCAGCATCCAGCATCTGACGAATTTCAGGCAGCGCCACGTTGATGGAATAGGCCGTCGAACCCAAATAGGACGGGTTAAGCGCCTCTGACCACGCATCCTTCAGCACCTGGTTTGTGCATTCATCAATCCGACGACGCAGACCACGCGCCAACATGCTGACCAGGTGCAGCGTGTTGCCATAGGCGATTTTGCCAACCACAGATTCAGTTTTTGAGTGCAGCAGCGCCAATCGCTCATGGTAAGTACCAACTTGATATTCTGGCTTTGATAACTCGCCGCTCAAAGTCATAGACACTCCTTAATCTAATGGCGAAACTCTGTCTTCAGGAATAAACGCATATTGCAATGAAACCTGAGCATTCATCGGGTTTGTAGTGCCGCTGTTTTTCATCTCAAGCAAAAACTGCTGGTTGCCGCTCAGAATTAGATATGAGTCGTCATTTTCCAGTGTTCCAACTGACCGATTGCCAGCATTGATTTGCCCCCATACCGGCTCATAAATAATCTGCGATGTTTCTGCGGGCGGAGTCGTGACGTTGTAGCGCACAAGCCATTGCCCAGTGAATGTTGAATCTTGGCGAAGGTTGCGCGTCTTGGCGAAGTTATGCGCGTCGTCAGTCTTTGCAACGCCCAGCGTGTAAGTGCCTTGCGGATAAACGCGATACAGAAAGCTGTCGCCTGACGGGTTCAGGTGGCGAAATGCCAGAATCATTTTGAAGCCAGATGGCACAGTAAACACCGCAAAACGGCTTGTTCCTGTGGCAATGTTTTGCTCTAGCCAGTTGGAGTCAAAGCCTACGCCGTCTAGGATTTGTTGCTGGCCGACACTCATGTTCAGAGTGCGCAGCCGCGCAAATGAGATGCCAATCCATTTGATTAGATTCGAGTTAAACCAGCTTGTTTTAAAGTCGAAATCTGCCATGATACCACCTTACAAAACAAAGGCGCTTATTCAGCGCCTTCCTCATTTTTTGCTTTGCGCTTTGGCTTTTCTTCCAATCGCTCTACATCTAAAGCACCGCTAAGTGCAGCGATAAGCTGCTCATCATCGGTATCGACTTCGCCAGCTTCCAAGCTAACCAAGCCGCCACGGACAAGCAATTGCTTATCCGTGGACAGATTGAACTTAGCCAATGTTATACAGCCGCGCCATGTGAGTTTTAGACTGGCGCACTTCCATAGCAAAATCACCAATGATGCGAGTGCGCTCACCGTCTTGACCTGGCTGTGTAGCGTCTTTGGTCTGCCATGCGCCCGAAGCGTTTGCATTGTTAGCAGCCATCGGCACAACGCTAATCATGCCAGAGTCGAAAATAACCAGCTCGTTGTCGTTCAGGTTGGTGTCAACCACAATGCGGTTAACATTGCCAACCAGCGGCAGGTCAGACGGCAGGGTTAACACTGAGCCTTCATCTGCTGACCAGTCTGCCAACCGCTGGCTGTTGTAGTTAGCAGATACCAGCGCTGATAGCTTGCGAGCTTGCTTGATACCAACAGCAATCGTGTTAGCCATGCCGCCGCGAGCAACGATTTCAGCATTCAGCGCGTTGATTTGGTCAAGCGTTAACACTGCTGCGCTGTTATCAGTTTTGATTGCGCCAGTTTGGTCTAGCCAGTAGCGCAAACCGCCAGTGTAAGTAACGGTGTTGCCGCCAACAGTGGCAGTGCCTTTACGTCCGCGAACTAAGGCGCGATCCATCTGGATGGTTAACTGACGGATACGCTCAGCGACTTGGAAAGTCAGGTCGTTGGTGTTTCCGAATTGCAGCGTAGCTAATGCGCGGCGGCTGAATTCGACTGCGGTGTCCATTGTTTGGAAGAAGTTTTCCACAGGATCAGGCTGGAAAATGCCATCGTTCTGAGCCGTTGAGTTTTCTTCACGACCAACTGAGTCAATAGTCAGCGTTACGTTGTCTGCAATATCTGCAGCTGTAGTGCCGCCAAAGCCACGAGTTACAGTCAGGTTGTTGCCAGATACGGCAGTAACCAGAATAACTTCGTCGGATGATGCAGGGCTAATCAGCATACCTGGGCGGAACTTTGTACCGTCATCAACTACTAAAGTTGTTGCAGCGGCTAATACAGCGCCGTTCAGGTCTGAGCTTGTGGCGTCAACGCGCATATCCAGCCATGACATTTTGTAACCGTCATACGCTTGGCGAGGCGCGCCCATGTTTACAACTGATAAAATACCAGTGCGATTGCTGCGGGCAATCTCAAAGGCTTCGTTAATTACCTTGTCATTCAAGGCTGCGGCTAACAAGCCGCTAGTGATTGGTGATGCCATGTTAAGCTCCGTTCAAATTTAAAGTGCTATTCAGAAAACCTTGGAGGTCACCTTTCTTCTTGGCTTCCTCTGCTTTTTGATTCGCTGACGGGGCACTGCCACCACCTGAACCATTTGCACCGCCAGCGCCGTTTGTTGCGATTGCGGCTTTAACTAAGTGCTTGAAGCGTGATTCTTTCTTAATCATTTCTTCAAACTCTGCCTTGCCGACACTTAAGGCACTGCCTGCTGCATCGGTGAAGTATTCTTTGCCTGTCTCCGGGTCAACCTTTACGCGACTGCGAATCAAGTCTGCGATCACTTCGCCAGCGTCTTTATCAACTCCCAGCGTCAACCCGATTGCATCAGCAATGCCGCTTGCTTTCGTGTCGGCTTGCTTCTGCGATAATTCTTTTGTTACCTCGTTACGCACTCGCTCGGCGGTACGTTTTTCAAGGTCTGCCATTTGCTGCTGATAGCGTTCTTCAATGGCTTTTACGTCGCCTTTCGTGCGGGCTTCTTCCAGCGCTTTATTTCGCGCATCTTCGATTTCTTGCGCCTTGCGTTGGTCGTAGTCTGCCAGCTTCTTTTCAGTCTCTTTGTATTTTGCGTCTAATTCGCCAAGAGTCTTTTTAAGCGCGGCATCTTTTACCGGCACGTATTGATCGCCGTCTAACGTAAAACCAGCTTTTGCCGGTTCTGGCAGCGATTCGTAAATTTCTTTCGTTAACATTGGCACAGCCTCTGCTTTTGTTTCATCCAAGCCGCGCACTGCGCGGGACTGCATAAATAATAAACCTTTCTTTTAAGCTGGTCAAACCAGTTTGATATTCAACATATAATTGCTATAATAACCAAATCAGAAAGCCGTGAGACGCTGACTGGTTGAGAGCCAAAAGCTCAATAAGCAGGTAGCGAACTTTTGAACCCTATGCAGGTGGCTTGCTACAGCCCGTCTCAACTGCATGGGGTTTAATTTTATGGTGGTTATATGGGTAAAAAACTAGTTTATGGAGTTGGTGTAAATGATGCAGATTATCCTGTGTCGCCTAGAGTAGTTGGAGGTAGGGCAACTTGCCCGTTCTACGCCAAATGGCACGGCATGATTAAAAGATGCTACAGCGAGGTTTATCATGCAAAAAAACCAACATATTCTGAATGCATTGTTTGTGACGAATGGCTAATTTTTAGTAATTTCAAAAAATGGATGGAGCATCAGGATTGGCAAGGCAAGCAGTTGGACAAGGATTTGTTATTTCGCGACAATAAAGTGTACTCGCCAGATAAGTGCTGCTTTGTAACTGAAAGAACAAACTCATTCCTAACGGATTGCGCAGCTGCAAGACACGTAAATCTAATAGGATCTCATTACAACACAAGGGATGGTGTATTCACTGCTCAATGCAGAAACCCATTCACCCTTGAAAGAGAGCGCCTCGGTACTTTTAATGATGCGCAGTCAGCTCACGAAGCATGGAGAAAGAGGAAGTGCGAATTTGCAATAATGCTTGCGGAGACTGAGTCTGACCCAGAAGTAAAAGCCGCGTTGACATCAAGATATGATCAATAATAAAAATCAAGCAATTAAAGGCGCATCACGCGCCTTCATCCACTTCCGCCAATATCGTCTCAGCATCCGACACGGTGACGCCACCTTTAACGAGGATGCGCACCGCTTCGGCTTTACCGTAAATACCAGCCAGCATGTTATCGCGCACCGCTTGTTGCTCTTGAGGCGTCATCTTCGTGCGTGCAAATTCGCGTGGCAGACTGATGATAACTTGGTTGAGGTTCTGCTCAATCGCATCCTTCGCCCACATTCCAGCGAACATGCCGCAATACACAATCAGCCGTTCGAATGCGTTTTCAAGGTTATCCGCCAGCGTTTGCAAGCGACTGTTAACCTCTGACGCCTCGTTGTCAGCTTGCGTTGCCGTTTTGCTGCCTTGCCCGTCATTTGATGGCCAAACTCCGCCAAGCGCGGTGATTTCGTCTTTGTTGCGCTCAAAGTAGTTCTCATAGCCTTCAAACGACATGGACGGGTTGATTACGCCAGCTTCAACGCCTTCAGGCAGGTTCAGCATTGCAAGCGGTCCGGTTTTCATCTGGTCGCTGCCGCCGTTCATCTGCTGGAATAGCTCATAGCCGTGCTGCGTCCAGCCGGCCGTCCAGCTTGTCGGTGCGATGTGCTTCAGGCATTCTTTGTAGTTGGCGCTGGTGCGATAACGCGCCAAAACCTTATCAACAATCGGCGCAAGGATGCCGAGCTGCATTGGTAGCTTGCCAGGGTCTTGCTCCATGTCTGTGACAATCTCAACCGGAAGCCATCGTAACGCCTGACCGCCAACCGTGACGTAGTTACGCTGCGCCATTTGCTGTGTTGTCGATTCGCCGTCGAACTTCTGCCAGTAATAAGCGCCTTCTTCGTCAATCGCCATGACAAAGTATTCTTTCACGTCTTTACGGGTGCCGCTGATGGCATCAAGCTCTGAGCGAGTCTCAAGGAATTTCAGATAACTAAGCTGCAACACGCCGTTGATTCGAGCATAAGACCAGTCAAGCAGAGATTCGCGCACGTATGATTTAATCGCGGCGCGGATGTTGCGTTGCCTTGCTTGTTCTTCGGATAGCACCTCACCAGCAGCAGGCGCGTTCACGTATTCAGCAACCAGGATATGAAAGCCAACCTGCATGATATTGTTGGCGGCTTGCTCAATCATGCCAGTGAGCGCAGTGCCGTCGTTGTCAGCGTTTTGGATCAGATACTCAAGCTGGCTTGGCATCTCAAACTCGGCATCGTTAAAGCGCATCCTGCCAAGATAGCTGCGCAGAGTCTGTTGCGGTATCTCGTCAAACTCAGCATTGAGCGCATAAGCGCTGTACCGAGCCAGTGCAGCAGGTGAAGTTTGGTCAACGTCCGACGGATGCGCCAGAAACTTATACCCGCCGCGCTTGATGAAGTAGCCGCCTTTGCAAGCTGTGCGCACAGCCTTAATCGCTGGCAGCATAACGCCGTAATCTGGATGCGTGGTAACTGATGTTGTTGTCATGGCTCATGCTCTAAAATGCGTTGTCAATAGTTTATCGCAATTTAACTGGTTAGACCACTTTCACTTGTAATTGGTGGTATGGTTGTTTGGTAACTAACAAGGAGTTCAACAAATGAACAAACAAGACGCACAAAAAGAAATCGACGAAATCAAAGCGCGGCTGGAAAAGCTGCAAGAAATCGTAAACGCACCTGATTTTCCGGAGGTGTTTCATGGAAGGTATTTGGCTCCGTCTGATAATAAGTGCCTTGTGGTTTATTCGGATGGCGTTGCTGCGCATGGTCACGAAACAGACGCGGAAAGAACCGCTTTTGGCACAGCATTCGCCACCAAAGAAGCCGCAGAGCAACACGCAAAACACCTGCTGCTGATGCAGGAAGCGCGGGTGGCTATGGCGAAGGATTGGCAAGGATTTGAAGTCAAATGGCCTGATAATGGTTCGCAGCCGAAATGGTGCATTGATTTTTACAAAGGTAAGGCTGGCATTGATAAATACCGTGATACATACCACCCAATCCACTTCCGCACCGAATCAGCCTGCCGTGAATTCCTTGCGCGGTATAGCCAAGAGGATTTGAAACTTATGATTATGGGCGTACAAGACTAAAAGCAACCCGCCGCGCTATCGTCATGGCTGCGGCGGAGATTGGCAAAACAAAAGGCGGCAACTAGCCGCCTAGTCATGCAATAAGGAATTAAAATGTTTAGCAGAAGAGAGTTACTTTCAATATCAACGCGCATTGAGGAATATTATGAGCCTATTCCAAAATCGATAATTGATATCATCTTATTCAGAAAGCAAAAAACGCGCCTAAGAATTAGGCGAGTAAGCGCAATTCCTCAGCATGTAAATTGCAGATGCTCAATGAGTGTCGTTATTTGATTCCAAGGCGAGCAAACACAGCCGCATCACGATCTCTCAATTCCGCAAGCGTCAAAGTTCTGCCTGACATATCAGTAAATTTACTAAGCGGAAGTTTACCTTCAACAAATAACTTTGCTCTGGTTTTGCCTAAAACATCCTCAATGAAGTACATCGGCTGGGCGCGTAAAAACTGCTCGTAAGTGGTGGCAGGGCTGATTTTCTTTATCTCGAAAATATCCAAGTCCCTCTTGCCTCTGTACTTAACTTTCTTATCACCAATTCGCTCTTGCCTTTCCTCAAATTTCTTCCTAGCTTCCTCGGTGTCTTTTGCGCCAATTGACGGACGCATACCGTCAGGGATTTCTTGACCCTCTACCAACCCGACAAGTACGGTGCGACACCCGAAATGGTAAGGCGGTATACCTATTGGATTTTCGCCTTTTGGCCAGCCTTTATGATAGAGAACATCTATGTTTCTACATGTATCGGATGTGCGGTTGTCCATCACTACGAGCGGCACTTCGCGCACGATAATATCGTCGTTTGCATCCATCATTTCTTGCCGTGCCTGATTGGCATAAAACTGCACCGCAGTACGCACTAAAGCGCTGGCTTCGTTCTTCAGCAGCCCGTCAACCATCGGGCGCAACGTACGCACCATCTCTTGCCCTGTGGCGCCATCCATGTAGCCTTTTTTAACAACGCCTAACACAGCTTCGATAAAGCTACCCTGGTTGGCTTGCATGTACTCCGGCCAAGTACCAACGCGAGTGCGCTGCCCTTGCTCAAGCGCCATTAACGCTTTCTGCATCCAGTCGGCAATCTGCTTTTTCGGCGGCACTGCCAGCTTGACGTTAGCATACCCGCCAATCAGCTTGGCGTAATAGCTTGATTCGTATACTGCCAGCTCATTCAGTTGGTCGGTCACATACCCCCAACCCTCATCAGTTGATGCGCGTATAGCTTGCTCGATGGCTTTGCTAACGCGATTTAGCGCCGCCTGACTGCGCATCTGCTCAGCGTCCAATAGGATTAAGCGCACAGCCTGGTAAGCTGCGTCATAGCTCGGATAAACGCCTGTCTTTAGCAGCTCGGTGGCTAGGCGGGATAACTGCACGGTGTGCATTTCTAAATCATTAAGCAACGACATGTCGGCATCCGGTGATGTTTTGGTAATGATAACGCACAATCACTGGTCAAACCACTTGCGCTGCTGATGTGTGTTATAAAAGATGTGTTGATAACTGTTGAGGATGAAATGATGGGCTACACAAAAAAACAATTGCGGGGGATGAGTGACCACATAGTTGAGCACGTCTTGTATCACATGCTGTTTTCAAAAGGCATGGAAGTGCCTGACGTGACGCCAAACTACTGCAACAAACCAAACGACATCATGCCGCTGGCTAAGCAGTGCGGCTTGGATATCCGGCTTGGTGTTCTTGAATGTATCGCATCAAACGACCTGTGCGCATACTACGAATTTGGCGATGACCATGAAGGGCTTTTGTTTTTTGCGGACAATAACTACTGCCGCGCCATCGCCTGCTGTTTGATATTGGTATTACAGGAGCAAAACAAATGAGCGATAAAATGCGCGAGGAGTTCAACGCTTGGATTGACAGCTTAGACTTTAAGCAGCTTGATGATTTGTGCGAGCAATCAGCATGGGACGCATGGCAAGCCAGCCGCAATGCGGTTGTGGTGGAGTTGCCACTGTGGCGACATAATAGAGGCGTCCAATATCTTGAGCCTAGAGAAGTTAAAGAGGCATTAGACGCCGCTGGCATTGGTTATAAGTGAGGTGAGAAAATGAACTTAATCCACAATCCGCCCAGATACCACAGGTACAAAGGCGGCTGGGCGAATGTGACACTTTGCACCTATTGCGGCAGCGTTAGCCTTTATGAGGACAACCACCCAGTAAATCCTTGCTGCAATTGCGGAGCGAAAGCGCACAGACCGGAATATTCAGCGCGATTCGTTGTTGAAAACAAAGCAAAGTGGTGGCAGCCGGCGTTTCTGTTTGAAACTAAGTGCTACTGGGAGTTTGCGCCAAGTTCAAAACCGCCCGCGCCAAAACCTGAATAAGCAAATCCTTATCGCCGTGATACGCCTCACCATTGGCTAAGCGGCGAATATCTGCAATACATAAAACGTGAACCGCATCTGGCAGCTTGACAACCAAGTGCGGTAGTTTTTCGGTGAGTGAATCAGCCATAGCCAGCCTTGGGGGCTTTGAAGTAGCCATGTTGTCCAATCTCAGAAGCGGCCAGATAGCGGAATGCGTCGGCGCAGTGACTTGATGCGTCGTGCAAAGGCTGGTCGCGCCAGCAGCCTAGCTTATCATTCCATGCCTTCCTGTATGATTCCAAATGCTTAATACCTTCAGCGCACTTGCGTTCATCAAACACGCACTTATCCAGCAGCTGCCGAACTTCTTCGATGCCTGCATCAATCGACTTGCGCGGAACAACGGTGAAATGGATTGAGTAGCGCTGCCCGTCAACGTCCAAGCCTTCAGCAGCAATCTGCTTGCGTGACTTGCCACCTGAGCTGAACTCGCGGTTTTCTATATCGTGCGGCGCATAATGATAGCCGTAATCATATCCGCGCTTTTTCAGCTCGCGCATGTAATGCTGCAAGCCTTCGCCGCTGTTTTCGTAGTAGTCAATCAGGTGAATTTCATTGCCAATCTTCTGATAAAACCAGATAGCGGTAGAGTCACCGACGCCCAAGTCCCATGCGGTGTGGACCTTGGCTTTGTTGTCCAGTCCTTTGCAAATCCGGCCTTCTGCGTAAATCTTGCGAAATTGCGTTGCGTAGTAAGCGCCTTCAATCGACTGAGCAAAAGCCTCGTCCGGCGTTGTCGGGTATTCGCGCTTCATTTCATCGCCAAGCGTGCGCCACTTTGACGAGTACCATGCTTTTTGCTGGTCGGTCAGCACAATGCCGTGCTTATGCTCTAAATCTTCAAAATAGCCTGTGAGCGCGTGCGCAAT
>VFQM010000152.1_pt1 | contig 87336 bp, 82 predicted proteins | sample 3512391 | NCBI WGS metagenome assembly VFQM01 (sample SAMN10412369, study PRJNA504923) | tailings metagenome | isolation source: Replicate 1 from Balatoc abandoned mine | place: Philippines | reverse complement strand
ATCCTCGGGCGGAGCAGGAGCGAAGCGACGTGCGGAGACCCGGGGATCCATGCCGCGAAATAGCAGCGGCCGCTGCGGTCCAATACCATCCGAACGTGCCCATGCTGTTTGCCCTCAGCTGATGGCGAGGCGGCGGATTGGCGCCCCTTCCAGTGGAACCAGCCATATGGCACATCCAAGGCGTGATACGGGGACATCGAAACAGCACAGCCAAGACCATGCGCCGCGCCGCAGCGACGGTGGTTGCTGGATTGGCCGCAGCCGCATCGCAAACCCTGCCCGCTCTTGCCCACGCATCCGACCGCGGCCATGTGCTGCTGCTCCCGACGGGGCACTACATCGCCGGCGCGGCTTTTGCGGTGGCGGCGAGCTTTCTGGTGCTGGCGGTGCTGCCGCCTGCGCGGCTCGCCGACCTGTGGCGCAACCGGCTGCCGATCGGCACGGTCCTGGACCTGCGCTTGCCGGTGAGCCTCGTCTCCTTCGCGATTTTTTCGACGCTGGTGCTCGCCGGCCTTTTCGGGAGCCGCGACCCGCTTTCGAACCCGCTGCCGCTGACGGTCTGGACCCTGCTGTGGGTCGGCCTGACCTTCGTCCAGGGCCTGTTCGGCAATGCCTGGTACTGGCTGAACCCGTGGTATGGGCCATACCGGCTGGCGAAATGGGTGTCGGGCTCGACGGATGACGGAAATGCTCGTCGCGTGCTGCCCGGCGGGGTCGGTTACTGGCCGGCTTTCGTCCTGTTCTTCGCATTCGCCTGGTTCGAACTGATCGATCCCGCGCCTGACGATCCCTACAGGCTTGCGCTTGCTGCCGGGGTCTACTGGCTCGCAGCCTTCGCCGCGATGCTGACCTTCGGCTTCGAGGCGTGGAGCAGGCAGGGCGAATTCCTCTCGGCCTTCTTCGCCATGATTTCCCGCTTCGGCATGGTCGAGGGCAGGGCACAAGGGAGCAGCATCAAGCTCGGATTGTGCTGGCCCGGCGCGAAGCTCGCCGATGCCCAGCCGCTGCCCGTTTCGGGCGCACTGTTCCTGCTGCTCACCCTGGCGTCGGTTTCCTTCGACGGCTTTTCCAGGACCTTCTTCTGGTTTGGCCTGATCGGCGTGAATCCACTCGAGCATCCGGGGCGATCGGCGCTGATGGAGGTCAACAGCCTGGGCCTTGTCGCCATGTTCCTTGTGCTCGCCAGCGTCGGCCTCGCCGCCGTCCTTGCCGGCGAGAGGCTGGTGCGGAGCACGCTGCCGTTCGGCGGGGCGGCCGGCCTGCTGGTGTGGTCGATCGTGCCGATCGCGCTGGCCTACCATGTCTCGCACTACCTCACCGCCCTGCTGGTCAACGGACAGTATGCGTTGGCGGCGCTGTCGGATCCGTTCAGCCGCGGCTGGAACCTCTTCGGCACCGCAAGAATGCCGGTCGAGGCTGGCATCGCCATGGGGGCGGAGGCTGCCTGGTGGCTGTGGAATCTGCAGGCCGCGGTGATCGTCGCCGGCCATGTCCTGGCGGTGCTTACGGCCCATCTGCTCGCCTACAGGCTGCACCCATCCGCGGCCCGCACGACGCTCAGCCAGTTGCCGCTGACGCTTCTGATGATCGGCTACACGGTCTTCGGACTCTGGCTGCTTTCGACGCCGACGGCGGGATGATTTGGATGCGGTCTTCCGGTCAGCGCGGTCATATTGCCAGCTTCCGGGATTGGTGATCTAGTTTGTATGCATGCGATTTTTCGCCCTCGCGGAGGGCTTGCCAATCCGCACGAACGTTGGTCAAAACGCGCGACAAGGGGACAGGGCATGACTGACAGCAATCGCTTTTTCGATCTCGGCAAGAAGGGCGTTACGCGCCGCGGCGCGCTCAAGGGCATCGCCGCCGGCGCCGGCCTGATGGCAGCTCCCGGCTTCGTGCGCTATTCGCAGGCGCAGTCTTCCGCGCCGATCAAGATCGGCTTCCAGGCGCATCGCACCGGCATCGGCGCTGCCTATGGCCGCTGGTACGAGAAGACGACGAATGCGGCGGTGAAGCTCATCAACGACGCCGGCGGCATCAATGGGCGCCCGGTCGAGATCATCGTCGAGGACGACGGCACCGACCCCAAGCGCGGCGCCGAGGTTGTCGGCAAGTTCGCCAGCCAGCACAAGACCGACATCGTCTACGGCACGCTGTTCAGCCATGTGGTCGTCGGCTCGGCGCCGACCGCCGGCGAACTCAAGATCCCCTACTACGTGGTCAGCGAGGGCTACCACGTCGCCTCGGGCAAATTGAATCGCTGGGTCTTCCAGCCTGGCATCACCGACGTGCGGGCGCAGGTCACCTCGGTCGCACCCTGGATCGCGGCCAATCTCGGCAAGAAGGTGACGATGATCTATCCGGACTATGCCTTCGGCTACGATCACCGCGACTACTTCACCCCCGCCATCAAGGCCAAGGGCGGCGAGGTGGTGGCGCAGATCCCGATCCCGCCGACGGAAAGCTCCTTCACAAAATACCTGCCGCAGATCCCCTCCGACACCGAGGTGCTCTACCACGTCATGGTTGGGCCGGGCGTGCTGACCTTCGTCAAGGAACTCGGTGAATTCTACGGATCGAACAAGCCGCAGCTCTTCGGCTTCATCGACTCGCTCGAGGCCGTCGACATCAACAGCCCCGGGCTCGAGTTCCTCGACGGCAGCCATTTCTGGGAAGGCTCGCCGCGCTATGCGCAGGAAAACGACAGCGAGGCGCAGAAGGCCTATCGCGCGGCGGTCGGCATCGACGACAACGGAGCGTCCACGAGCGATGCCAAGGACGTGTCGACCGCGGCACACATGTTCGGCTGCTGGGAGACGCTCTACGTCATCAAGAAGGCGATGGAGGATTCAGGCTACAAGGGCCCCGAGGACCGCGCAAAGCTGGTCGAGGCGACCGAGGCGCTGAAGGAGTTCAAGGAAGGTCCGGAGCACCCGCAGGGCGACAAGATCTTCAACGGCAAGATCCACCAGGTGTTCGGCCACCAGAACATCTCCAAGGTGGACGGCGGCAAGCTCAAGGTCGTGCACCGCACCTCGATCGAGGATGGCATGTACGAGCCGGAAGCCGACTACACGACGCAGCCGCTGTGAGCTGAAGATTCGAATGCTGGTGCTGCCCCTCATCCCCCTGCCGGGACCTTCTCCCCGTATTACGGGGAGAAGGAGGACGGCCGCAACGCCGACGCCCCCCTCGCCCCGTTTAGGGGGAGAGGGTAAGGGTGAGGGGCAGCGCTATCCCTGCCAGGCGATCGAAACCTGAATGTCCTTCGGACCCCATCTCCTGCTCGCCACGCTCGAGGGCCTGGTCACCGCCGCGGTGCTGGCGCTGACGGCGCTCGGCCTGTCGCTGGTGTTCGGCGTCATGCGCATCGTCAATGTCGCGCATGGCGAGTTCTTCATGCTGGGTGCCGTGCTGGCATGGGCGATCACCACCGCCGTCAGCGGCAATCCGGCGATCGGCTTCGCGCTCGCGCTGGTGCTGGCGCCGCTCATCGTCGGCGCCATTGCCTGGGTGGCGGAGCGGCTGGTGCTGCGCCGCATCGAGTACAATCCCGAGGCGACGATCGTCGCCACCATCGGCCTGCTCTACATCATCCAGCAGCTGGCGCTCACCTTCTACGGCCCCGAGGCGCGGCCGGTGACGCCGCCCTTCAACATCCGCATCCAGCTGCCCTGGTTCGGCTATTCCGGCTACAAGCTGTCCATCATCGCCGCCTCGGCGCTGCTGCTGCTTGCCACCTGGTTCGTGCTCACCCGCACCAGGATCGGGCTGGTGATGCGCGCCACCCAGTACGACCGCGAGACGGCGCAGGCCTTCGGTATCCCGGTTGGGCGCGTCTACGGCGCGGTCTTTGCGTTCGGCGCCATGCTGGCCGCCATTGCCGCGGTGCTGATCGTGCCGATCCAGCAGGCGCATTACCTGATGGGGCTCGACCCGCTGCTCCTGTCCTTCATCGTCGTCATCATCGGCGGCCTCGGCTCGCTGCGCGGCACGGTGGTGGCGGCGCTGCTCATCGGCGTGTCCGACGGCATCATCTCGGTGTTCTTCTCGCCGACCTTGGCCAAGATCATCGCCACCCTCGTCGTCGCCATGGTGCTGGTGTTCCGTCCGCAGGGCCTGTTCGGAACGGCAGCGAAATGACCGAGGGATCGACTGCCAGGATCTATGGCCTGCACGTCGCCGTGGTGGCGGTTCTGGTGGCGCTCAACTTCGTGCTGCCCGAATATCATCACGCCGTGCTGGCGCGCGTGCTGGTGCTCGCCGTCTTCGCCATGGGCTACAATCTGTTGTTCGGCTATGCCGGCCTGCTCAGCCTCGGCCACGCCATGTTCTTTGCCGCCGGCCTCTACGGTGCCGGCCTGCCGCTCTACCATCTCGGATGGGGTGTGGCTGCTGCCTTCGCCTCCGGCATGGCGGCGGGGTTCGTGGTCTCGGCCGTCGTCGGATTGCTGGCGCTCAGGACCACCGGCGTCGCCTTCATGATCGTCACCATGATGTTCGCGCAGGTGTTCTATCTGGTGACGCTCTATTTCGGCGAATGGACGCGCGGCGACGAGGGGCTGGTGCTGCCGCAGCAGGCGCGGCGGATCGTCTTTGGCGGAACCGCGCTGGAGCTTACCGATCCGACGACGCGCTATCTCCTGGCGGTTTCTCTCTTCGCAGCCGCGCTGTTAGCCACCCTCGCTGTCGTGCGCTCGCGCCATGGCCGCGTGCTGGTGGCGATCCGCGAGAACGAGGAGCGCACGCGTATGCTCGGCTATGACACCTTCGCCAACAAGCTCGCGGCGGTGGTGACGTCGGGCGTCATCTGCGCGGCGGCCGGCGCCGCCTATGCGCTGCTCTTCGGCTATGTCGGCGCGACCTTCGCCTCGGTGCAATATTCGATCCTGCCGCTCTTGTGGGTGCTGCTCGGCGGTGCTGCCACCACCCTCGGCCCGCTGATCGGCACGCTGTTCATGTATTACGCCGTCGACATCGCTAGCGGCTACACCTCGGCCTACATGCTGGTGGTCGGCGTCATGCTGATCCTTCTGGTGCTGTTCTTCCGCAAGGGCGTGCTCGGCACCGTTCGCGAGCACTGGGCGAGGTGGCTGCCATGACCCCGCTGCTCGTCACCAAGGGCCTCTCGCGTCATTTCGGCGGGCTGCGCGCCGTCGATGGCGTTGACTTCTCGCTGATGCCCGGCGAGATCAGGGCGGTGATCGGCCCCAACGGCGCCGGCAAGACCACATTCGTCAGCCTCGTCTGTGGCCGCTACGAGCCGAGCGCCGGCACCATCGTCTTCGACGGCGAGGACATCACGCGGATGCCGGCCCATCTTCGGGTCCGGCGCGGCATCGCCTACACCTTCCAGATCACCAGCGTCTTCGCCAACCTCCCGGTCTATGACAACGTCGCGCTGCCGGTGCAGCGGACACTGACCGACGGTCGCTCGCGCGGTGCCGTGCGGCATGGCGTGATGGAGGCCCTGGAGAGGGTTGGGCTGGCGTCCCGCGCGGGCGTGGCGGCGGGCGCGCTGGCCTATGGCCACCAGCGGCTGCTGGAGGTCGCCATGGGGCTGGCGCTCAGGCCACGGCTGCTCATCCTCGACGAGCCGACGCAAGGGCTCTCGGATGGCGAGATCGACAATTTCATCGGTCTGGTCCGCGACATCGCCAGGGATGCGACCGTGCTGCTCATCGAGCACAACATGCCGGTGGTGATGGAACTCGCCGAGCGCATCACCGTCCTCAACGCCGGCAAGATCCTCGCGGAAGGCACGCCAGCCGAAATCCGCGCCAACACGGCCGTGCAGGAGGCTTATCTCGGCACGACCCAGGAGGCCGGCGCATGAGTGCCGTGCTGACCGTAGAAAGGCTCAACTGCTCCTATGGCGAGGTGCAGGTGCTGCACGGGCTCGATCTCGAACTGCGCAAGGGCGAGGTTCTGTGCCTGCTCGGCCGCAACGGCGCCGGCAAGACCACGACGCTGAAGGCGATCATGGGGCTGGTGCGAGCGCAGGCAGGGTCGATCCGGCTGGGCGAGCGGGAACTTACGCAACTGCCGGCGCACGAGGTGCCGAGGGCCGGCGTCGCCTATGTGCCGCAAGGCAGGCGGCTATTCGCAGAGCTCACCGTCGCCGAGAACATCGAGATCGGCCTGATGGCGCGGAACAAGGGAGCCTCGACGCGCGAGGCGGTTCTCGACCTATTCCCGGTGCTGCGCGAACGGCTGAAGCAGCGCTCCGGCACGCTGTCGGGCGGCGAGCAGCAGATGCTCGCCATGGCGCGTGCGCTCTGCCTCGAACCCGAGGTGCTCCTGCTCGACGAGCCGACCGAAGGGCTGATGCCGTCGATGATCGCCAGGATCCGCGAGACGGTCGGCCGGCTGCGCGGGCTCGGCGTCTCGACCATCCTGGTCGAGCAGCGCGTCGATGCCGTACTGCCGGTCGCCGACCGCGTCGCCTTCATCGAGAACGGCCGCAACCGCGAGACGGTAGACGTCGCGCGGCTGCGCGAGGATCCGGCGTTGATCAGGCGCTATGTCGGCGTAGGGTAGCGCAGAAGGTGCTGCTCAGGGCACGTGTCATCGAGGACTGACGCTTTTTCGCAGCTAGTGGCGTGGGGATCGTGTGCAGATTCACCCCCACCCCCAACCCCTCCCCACAAGGGGGAGGGGGACGATATAGTCGCCGCTACTACCACCGTGATCTCCAAGGATCGTCGTTGGACGGTCGAGCAGCAAATTCCCCTCCCCCTTGTGGGGAGGGGGTAGGGGTGGGGGTACAGGGCCCCCTTCCCTGTTCACCCGAAGAACACGAAGCCCGCGATCAGGAAGGTCGGGATCAGCACCGCGCCAGACCACAGCATGTAGCCGAAGAAGCCGGGCATCTTTACCCCGCGCTCGCGGGCGATGGCGTAGACCATGAAGTTGGGAGCGTTGCCGATATAGGTGTTGGCGCCCATGAACACCGCGCCTGCCGAGATCGCAACGAGCGTGCTGGACAGGGTGGTCATCAGTTCCTTCGCATCGCCGCCGGCGAGCTCGAAGAAGACCAGGTAGGTCGGAGCATTGTCGAGGAACGAGGACAGGATGCCGGTCAGCCAGAAATAGGCGAGGTCGTTGGGCGCGCCGGAGGCGGTGGTTACCATCGACACCAGCGGGCTGAACGCCCCGTCGAGGCCGGCGCGCAGGATGGCGATGACCGGCACGATGCAGACGAAGATGCCGGCAAAGAGCTTCGCCACCTCGAGGATGGGACCCCAGTTGAAGCCGTTGGCGGTGCGGTATTCCTTGCGCGTGACCTTCAGGGAGACGAAGGCGAGCGCCAGGATGATCGCGTCGCGGACCAGGTTCTGCAGCTCAAGCTCGACGCCCTGGATGGTGAAGGCTATGCCCGGCTTCCACGATGCCGACAGGAGGATCGCCCCGATCACGCCGGCGAGCAGAATGAAGTTCGCCCGGCCGCGGATGCGCACCTTGGAGTCCGGCGTCGGGTCCTTGATCTTGGGCAGGCCCTTCTCGCGGATGTGCAACGTCCAGTCCAGCGCCACGAACACGGCCAGCACGATGCCGCCCACCAGCAGCGTCTCGCGCCAGAGATTGGCGGTCGTCCAGAAGAAGTCGACGCCGCGCAGGAAGCCGACGAAGAGCGGCGGATCGCCCAGCGGGGTCAGCGAGCCGCCGATGTTGGAGACCAGGAAGATGAAGAAGACGACGACATGGGCGTTGAACGGCCGGTTGTCGTTGGCGCGGATCATCGGCCGGATCAGGATCATCGAGGCGCCGGTCGTGCCGACCACCGAGGCAAGCAGCGCGCCGATCACCAGCAGCGCTGCATTCACCATCGGCGTACCGTGGATGTTACCGGCCACCAATATGCCGCCGGCGATGGTGAACAGCGCAAACAAAAGGATGATGAAGGACATGTATTCGAGCAGCAGCGTGTGCAGCACGGCCTCGGCCGAGACGCCCACGCCGAAGGATGCCATCAGCGGCAGGATGACCAGTGCTGCCCAGGCCGCGGTAATCTTGCCGTAATGGTGTTCCCAGAAATGCGGGTAGAGCAGCGGGCCGGTGGCAATGGAAAGCAGCAGGCCCAGGAAGGGCAGCGCCCACAGCAGCGACATGGTGGCGCCCGGCAGCCCCTCCTCTGCCGCAAGCGCGGGTCCAGTGGCCAGATAGAAGCCGGCCGCACTCACGGCTGCCAGTCGCAATAAATTCATATAGGTCTCCTTAGTCCCGACGCGTGCGCCGGTTGTCAAAATTTACTTGATCGGATGGTTCAGATCAGCGTGACGCCGGCGTCACGCATCTTCCCGATCATGAGTTCCAGCGAGCCATTGAGATCGATCGCCCGGCAGGCATCGAGCCTGACATTGGTCACAAAGCCGTGACTCACCGCATCCAGGGCCGAATAGGCGACGCAGAAATCGGTCGCCAGGCCCACCAGTGTGATCTCGCCGATACCGCGCTCGCGCAGATAGCCAGCGAGGCCGGTCGGGGTGAGGCGGTCGTTTTCGAAGAATGCCGAGTAGCTGTCAATGCCTGGACGGAATCCCTTGCGGACCACGAGCTCCGCCTTCGTCCAGGCGAGGCCGGTGTGGAATGCAGCGCCCTTGCTGCCTTGGATGCAGTGGTCGGGCCACAGCGTCTGTGCGCCGTAAGGCATGTCGATGCTCTCGAAGGCCTGGCGGTCCGCATGGCTCGACGCGAAGCTCGAATGGCCGGCCGGATGCCAGTCCTGCGTCAGCAGCACGTGCTCGGCATGGCGGATCATGTCGTTGACCAGTGGCACGATCTCGTCGCCTCCGGCGACAGCGAGTGCGCCGCCAGGACAGAAGTCGTTTTGCAAATCGACGACGATGAGTGCGTCCGAAGCCATGCAGCCTCCTCGGAATTCGGGTGGGTGGGCGCCGAAACTGGGTCAGATGCCGTCGCGCGTCAACCCTTGCGCGTCTCCGTTTCCGCATCCGCGCCTGCCATCGAAAGCCGGCTTTGACAAAAGGTCGCAGCGGATTATCATTTGCATGCGAATGATTTGACCGGCCCTGCCGGGAGGCATTGCGTGACCCGCTACGCGAGACCCAGGACGCTCGACGAAGCACTCGCCCTGCTGGGCGAGGGGGCATGGCGGGTCGTGGCCGGCGCGACCGATTTTTACCCGGCGCTCGGTAATTCCCCCATCCGCGACAACGTTCTCGACATCAATGCCATCGGAGAACTGCGCGGCATCGGCGAAACCGAGACGCATGTCGTCATCGGCGCCCGCACGAGCTGGACCGAGGTACGGAAGGCGGATCTGCCGCCGGCCTTCGACGCGCTGAAACAGGCCGCGCGCGAAGTAGGTTCCGTCCAGATCCAGAATGTCGCCTCGGTGGCCGGCAATCTCTGCAATGCCTCGCCCGCGGCGGATGGGGTGCCGGCGCTGATGGTGCTGGGCGCTGAGGTCGAGCTGCGTTCGCTGCGGGGCACGCGGTATCTTGCGCTTGCGGAGTTCATCCTCGGCAATCGCTGTACGGCGCTGGGGCCGGACGAGATGGTGACGGCGGTTCGCGTGCCTCGCTCCGCGACAGGTGGCCGCTCGGCCTTCGTCAAGCTCGGCGCGCGCCGCTATCTCGTGATCTCGATCGCCATGGCAGCGGCGAGGGTCACGCTTGCCGGCGACGGCACGATCGGGACGGCGGCGGTCGCCGTGGGCGCATGCTCGGCCGTGGCCCAGCGCCTGCGCGCGCTGGAGGCGGAACTGTCCGGGCGACGGCCCGACGAGATTGAGAGGATCGTGGCGCATACGGCCTTCGACGAGCTTTCGCCGATCGACGACGTGCGCGGCAGTGCGGACTATCGGCGGGCCGCCGTGCGCGAGATCGTGGCGCGCGCGGTACTGGCGGCCGCGGACGACCCTTCACGGCGGGCCGCCGCATGAAGCCCGAGAGCGCGCCGATCAGCTTCGAGGTGAACGGTGCGCCGGCATCGATCTCTGCGCCACCGATGCGGCGGCTGTCCTCCATCCTGCGTGAGGAACTCGGCCTGACCGGCACCAAGGTCGGCTGCGATGCCGGCGATTGCGGCGCCTGCACCGTGCTGCTCGACAACGCGCCCGTCTGCGCCTGCCTGGTGCCCCTGGCATCGGTCGAAGGCTGCTCCGTCCGCACGGTGGAGGGCCTCGGCGGTGACCGCCTCACGGCGCTGCAGGCCTCGTTCCTTGCCAATGGGGCCGCGCAATGCGGCATCTGCACGCCGGGCATGCTGGTGGCCGCAACCGCGCTGCTCGAAGGCAATCCCCGGCCCGCCGAAGACGAGGTGCAGGACGCGCTCGCGGGCGTGCTGTGCCGCTGCACCGGCTATCGCAAGATCATCGAGGCGGTGGTGGAGGCGCATCGTTTCGTTCCTGCTCCTGGGGCGAGTTCCCCCTCGCCGAAGGAAATCACCAGCTTCAGCCTCCCATCGGCAGGCCAAGCCGTCGGCGCCTCCCCGGTCCGGCTCGACGGTGTGGCCAAGGTGACGGGCGCGGACAGGTTCGGCGCGGACGTATTTCCCCCCGATGCCCTCTCCCTGTTGGTCGTCCGCTCGCCGCATCACCGGGCGGCATTCAGCTTCGGCGACCTCGACGCTTACGTCCGGGAGAACTTGGGTGTGGTCGCAGTCTTCACTGCCGCCGACATTCCGGACGTCAACAGGTTCGGGGTGATCCCCGCCTTTGCTGACCAACCGGCGCTCGCCGAGGGCGAGGCGCGGTTTCGTGGCGAGGCCGTGGCGCTCGTGGCTTGCGAGCCGTGGGCGGCACGCGAGCTCGACCTCGAGAAGTTCCCCGTACGCTGGCAGGTACTGCCGGCGCTTCTGGATCCTTCGGCGGCACAGGCCGAGGGAGCGGACACGCTGCATGCGGATCGGGACGGCAACATCCTGGTGCGTGGCTTCGTCGAGCGGGGTGATCCGGACGCGGCTCTAGCCGATGCAACAATCGTGGTATCCGGGGCGATCGAGACGTCCTTCGTCGAGCACGCCTATATCGAGCCCGAGGCGGGATTTGCCGCCTTCGACGGCGAAACGCTGACGATCATGGCCTGCACCCAGTCGCCCTATATGGACCGCGACGACACGGCCAAGGTTCTCGGCCTGGCCCCCGACAGGGTCCGCATCGTGCCGACCGCGACCGGCGGCGGGTTCGGCTCGAAGCTGGACCTGTCCGTGCAGCCGCTGATCGGGCTTGCGGCGCTGAAGACCGGTCGCCCGGTGGCGCTGGCCTACAGCCGGCAGGAATCGATGATGTCGACGACGAAGCGCCACCCCGCGCGCATGCAGGCCAAGCTGGGTGCCTCAACCGACGGCACCATCGTAGGCATGGTGTTCGACGGCGAGTTCGATACCGGCGCTTATGCAAGTTGGGGGCCAACTGTTGCGGCCAGGGTGCCGGTGCATGCATCGGGGCCCTATGTGACGCCCAACTATCGCGCCAGGAGCCGGGCCGTTCATACAAACGGCCCGATCTCCGGCGCTTTTCGCGGCTTCGGCGTGCCGCAGGCGACGATCATGCAGGAGACCCTCTACGACGAGCTGGCCGACGCGCTCGGCATCGATGGGTTGGAGCTGCGCCTGAAGAATGCGCTTCGTAACGGTAGCGAAACGGTCTCCGGGCACCGGCTAGAGGCTGGCGTCGGCATCGTCGCATGCCTGGAGGCATTGGAGCCCCACTGGAAGCGGGCACTGGCCGACGCGGAGGCATTCAATGCCCGCCGGGGTGCGATCCGGCGGGGCGTGGGCATCGCCACGTGCTGGTATGGCTGCGGCAACACCGCGCTCCCCAACCCCTCGACCATCAGGCTGGGTATCGCGCCAGCGGGCAAGGTGGTCCTCTACCAGGGGGCGGTGGACATTGGCCAGGGATCGAACACGGTCATCGCGCAGATCGTGGCGGACGCGCTGGGACTGCCGCTCGCGGATATCGAATTGCGGAGCGCCGACACCGCCACGACGCCCGACGCGGGCAAGACATCGGCGTCGCGCCAGACCTACGTCACCGGTCGGGCCGCGGAGAAGGCCGCGCGCAACTTGCGCGATCAGCTTCTGAGCCACGCCAATGTTTCGCCCGCAGCCTGCCTGCGTCTCGAAGGCGGCGTCCTGACCGTCTGGGAGGGCGAGGTGCGCCGGCACATAGACCTCGCCCGCATGGCGGTCGACGGCCGCGGGCTCGTGTTCTCGGCGGAGGCCAGCTACGACCCGCCCACGACGTCGCTCGACTTCAAGGGGCAGGGGCGACCGTATGCGGTCTATGGCTTTGGCGCGCAGATCGCCGAACTCGAGGTGGACCTCAGGCTCGGCACGGTCGGGCTTATCAAGTTCACCGCCGCCCACGACGTCGGCAAGGCGATCAATCCGCTGCTGGCGACGGGCCAGATCGAGGGCGGCATCGCCCAGGGCATCGGCATGGCGCTGATGGAGGAATACGTCCCCGGCCGCACCGAGAACCTGCACGACTACCTGATCCCCACCATCGGCGACGTACCGCCGATCGAAACCATACTGGTGGAAGTTCCGGATCCGGAAGGACCCTTCGGCGCCAAGGGTTTGGGCGAACACGTGCTGATCCCGACGGCGCCGGCGATCCTCAATGCCATCCGCCACGCCACGGGCGTCTCGGTGCGCAAGCTGCCGGCGACCCCGTCGCGCATTCTTGCCGCCATCCGCGGGGAAAGCCGATGAGCGAGCTGTCCGAACGCTTCGAAACCCACGATCCCGGCGAGAAGCAGGCCGGCGAGAAGCTGCGCTGCGACGCCTGCCCGGTGATGTGCTACATCGCCGAGGGCCGTACTGGCGCCTGCGACCGCTATGGCAATTTCGGCGGCCGCATCGTGCGCTGCGACCCGGTGCGCGTGCTCGACTATGCGCTGGAAAGCGGCGCGGCGGTGGTGCCCTTCGGGGGCGAAGCCTGGGCCGGCGAACTGGTCAATACCGGCCGCCGCTTCGTCACCGCAATCGGCTCCGGCACCACCTATCCCGACTACAAGCCGGCCCCCTTCATCGTCAGCCAGGAGGTCGAGGGCGTCGACCTGGTGACCGTCGTCACCGAGGGCATCTTCTCCTATTGCGGCGTCAAGGTGAAGATCGACACCGACCGCCACATCGGCCCGGAGACGGCGACCGTGCGCGCCCAGGGCGAGGCGGTCGGCCACGTGACGACCGGAGAATACGGCTCGCAGATGCTGTCGCTCGGCGGCGTCAACCATCTCACCGGCGGCTCCAAGCCTGAAGGGCGGGTCACCTGCGAGACGCTGATGGACCTGTGCAACCGCAAGCCCGTGGAACTCGCCATCGACGGCGGCGCCACGGTCGTGGTCGAGGCCGGCAAGCCGCCGGTGATTGACGGCACGGCCGAGCACCGGATGCGCGTCGGCTGCGGCTCGGCGACGATCGGCATGTTCGCCAGCCAGTGGCGCGGGCTTGTCGACGAGGTGGTGGTGGTCGACGACCACATCACGGGGGTCGTCTCCGAGCACCAGGCCGGCAAGGTGCTGGGCTGGGAGGACACCGGGATAAGGATCCTCGGCCGTCGTTCGACGCCGGGGCGCTACTTCAAGGTGTCCGAGCCGGGGCTGGGTTGGGGCGGCACCACCATTTCCGATCCGCTGGCGATCCTCGGCGACTGGAACGCGAAAAAGGGCGCGCGGCAGGGGCTTTCGCTGCTGATGGTGTCGACCACCGGCGAACAATTCGCCTATTACGAGCTCGACGGCGACCTGCGCCCGATCGAAAAGCCGTTCCCTGACAGGCTCCGCAAATCGGTCGGGCTGATCGAGGACAATTGCGAGCCGGCGCTCTGCACCGTGCTTTTCGTCGGCGGTGCCGGCGGAAGCCTGCGTGCCGGGGTGACCGAGAACCCGGTCAACCTGACCCGTTCGGTGCATCGGCTCGAGACCTATGTCACGGTCGGCGGCGCTCCGGTCTATGTCTGGCCGGGCGGCGGCATCACGCTGATGGTCGATGTCACGCGCGTGCCGGAGGGCGCCTTCGGCTACGTGCCGACGCCGGCGCTGGTCGCGCCCATCGAATTCACCCTGCGCAAGGACCACTATTTGGCGCTGGGCGGCTACGAGGCGGAGATCAGGAGCGTCGAGGACGTGCTGAAGAGCGGCGGCGAGTATTTCAATGACCGCGCGACCGGCCCGGCACCTTCGGCCAATCCCTGGCCACCGCTGGCGCAACTGCAGCGGGTTGGCAGGCGATGAGCGCCCCGCAGGCAACCTGGCTGCCCGACGGACGGCGGCTGCATCTCAACCACGGGCCAATAGACCTGATCGTCGAGGCGTTCGGCGAGGCTGCCGAAATGGAGGCAGCCTATCGGCAATGCGTGGCGCGGTTCCAGACGATCCTTGTGGAGTTGGTCGAGGAACTGCCCGAACTACGACTACCGGCGGGACCGCAGCCGCGAATGTTCTCCGGCCCAACCGCGCGACGAATGGAGGCTGCCGTTGCGCCGCTGGCCGATGTCTTCATCACGCCGATGGCGGCAGTCGCAGGTTCGGTAGCCGACGAAATGCTCGCGGCGATGGTCATAGGCAGGAACCTCGAACGCGCCTATGTCAACGACGGCGGCGACATCGCACTGTTCATCGCACCGGGCCACAGGATCGAGGCAGCGATTGCCGGAACCGGGTCGGGGTTCGCCAACCGCCTGACAATCCGCGCCGGCGATCGGGTGCGGGGCATCGCAACCAGCGGCTGGCGTGGGCGCAGCTTTTCGCTCGGCATTGCCGATGCGGTGACCGTTCTCGCTGCGAGCGCCGCTGCGGCCGATGCGGCGGCGACGCTGATCGCCAACGCCGTCGACCTGCCCGGGCATCCGGCGATAAAGCGCCGGCCCGCCTGCGAGCTGGCGCCCGACAGCGATCTCGGCGACAGGCTGGTCACGGCCGCCGTCGGTTCGCTGACCGAGGGGGAGGCGGCAGCGGCGCTGGAGGCCGGGCTCGCCGTGGCCGAGGCGTTGCGGCGCCGGGGCCTGATCGAAGCGGCAGCGCTGTTCCTGGATGGCCAGGTGCGTCTCTGCGGTTCGCTGCCGGAAAGGTTTGCGGCCGGTGCAGGGACCCGGGGCAGCCGGAGCTCCATTCAGTCAAGGAATGGCGGCCCGATACGGCCGCAAGTCACATCAGCAGAGGGGTTCGTTCATGGTTGAGTTTCCGGTCCGCAAGATCGCGGTGACAGTGGAGGAAATCTTCCACGACGGCGGTTTGCCGGCAAAGGAACCGCGTCGGCGGGCTGCGGCTCTCGCCGTGGTCAAGAACCCGTTTGCCGGCCGCTACATCGAGGAACTGCAGGCGGCGATGGAAGATCTGAAGCCGCTCGGGCTCATGCTGACCGACCGGCTGATCTCAGCCCTCGGCGGTGACGCCCGGGCCATCGACGGCTACGGCAAGGGCGCGATCGTCGGATCAGCAGGCGAGCTGGAGCACGGCGCGTTGTGGCATGTGCCCGGCGGCTATGCCATGCGCGAGCGGCTGGGCGAGGCCAAGGCGATCGTGCCGTCGGCCAAGAAGCTGGGCGGTTTCGGTGCGCGCATGGACGTGCCGATCGGCCACATCAACGCCGCCTATGTGCGCAGCCATTTCGACGCCATGGAGGTCGGCGTGCCGGACGGGCCGCGCCCGGAGGAGATCGTCTTCGCGCTGGTGATGACCTGCGGCCCGCGCGTCCACAACCGCATGGGCGGGCTGAAAGCCGAGGACATCTCGGCCTGGGACGGGCTGAGATGAGCCCGGACGATCCCGGCAACGACCGCGGCTACCGGCTGCAGGACCAGATCGGCTTCATCCTGCGCAAGGCGCACCAGCGGCACGTGGCGATCTTCGCGTCGCACATCGCCGACCTCACTCCGCCGCAGTTCGCGGCGCTCGCCAAGCTGCGCGACGTCGGCGAGACCTCGCAGAACCAGCTCGGCGCGCTGATCGCGATGGACGCAGCGACGGTGAAGGGCGTGATCGACCGGCTGGCGGCCCGTGGGCTCGTGCGGCTCGGCAAGCACGAGGTCGACAAGCGGAGGCTGCTGGTCGGCCTGACGGAGGAGGGGCAACGCACGGTCGAGCAACTTGTGCCGCTCGCCCGCACGATCACCGAGGAGACGCTGGCGCCGCTCTCGGCCCGGGAAGCGGCTACCTTGCTGCAGCTGCTGTCGAAGATTTGCTGAGGGAGCCTATCCGTTCGCGCGGAGAAACGTGTCGATTTCCGCTCGCGTCGGCATGGATGGTGCCGTGCCGGGCTTCTGGACCGAAAGGGCTGCCACCGCCGATCCGAAACGGACGGCCTCGAGCGGTGTGCGGCCTTCGGCTATCGCCACGGCGAAGCCGCCGTTGAAAGCATCACCGGCGCCGGTCGTGTCGACCACCTTCGAGACATGGAACGCCGGCACAAAATGGGTGCCCGACATGCCGTGCAGCAATGCGCCCTTCGATCCCAGGGTGATCAGCGCATTGCGGGCGCCGCGAGCGACCAGGCAGGCTGCCGCCTTCAGGGTGCCTTCATCCGAAGCGGTGTCGATCCCGGTCAGGGCGGCGGCCTCCGTCTCGTTGGGGGTCACATAGTCGCAATGGGCGTAGATGGCGTCGCCCACTGCAAGTGCCGGGGCCGGATTGAGCACTGTCGTCACGCCGTGGCTTCGGGCCAGTCGCAGTCCTTCGATGGCTGTCTCGATTGGCTGCTCGAACTGCGTGATGAACACCTTCGCTGCAGCGATCCTCCCCTCGGCAGCCCTGACATCGTCGGGACTGAGATTGGCAGCCGCGCCGCTCTCGACGATGATGGCGTTGTCGCCCGTTTGGGTGGATACGAAGATGAAGGCAGCTCCCGTGGGCGCCGCCGGGTCCGCGACAACAAGGGAAGTGTCGACGCCGTCCCGGGACCAGGTCTGCCGCGCCATGTCGCCGAACGAATCCTGCCCGATGCGCGTGACCATCGCCACTCGAGCGCCCGCGCGCGCGGCGGCTATGGCCTGGTTCGAGCCTTTACCACCTGGGCCGATGGCAAAGCCGCGACCAAGCAGCGTTTCGCCGACAACGGGCAGGCGGTTTGCCTTGAAGGCCAGATCCGCCACGAAGGTTCCCAGCACGACGATGTCGGCACGATCCATCAAACTACCCCCCCTCCAAACCCTGGAAATCAGCGCAGGAACCTGGCAGCAGCGATGCGCAGGCATTCCTCGAAGGCCTGGTGATCCACATACAGCCTTTCGGGATCGACCTCGCGCGTGACGATCGCGCCGCCCCGCGCGTCGACGCCCCCATCCAGCATCAGGTTGTCGACCATGTCGAAATCCTCCATTGCCAGCCCGTCCGGCCCCCGCAGCCTGTTGTCGCCGTCAGCCTGGATGCGGCCTTCATAGTGGTGGGCAACCCGGTCGAAATGATTGCTGGCAGTGTTCGAAAACGCGTAGGCAGGACAGCCGCGCGCGCACATGAAGCCGAGCTCGAACGCCGTGCCGACATCGGCAGCGACGCCTCGGAACGGCGTCAGGTTGGCAATGATCATGTCGGTGCTCATCATCAGGCGTTGGTTGATCGAACTGATGGCAAGCCCTTTTGCCCGTTTGGTATCGGTTGCAGGCACTTCCAGGTCGCCGGGCGAAACCGGTACGAACCCATAGCGACGGGTCAGCTCGATCTTCTGGTCGAGCACCTCGCGCGCGTTGGGCAGGAAGACCTCCGGGCCGGCCAAATACACTTTCATGGATGATCGTTCTCATGCTGAAGATCGGTTCAGGCGACAGCGAAGCAGGGGAGTAGGAAATAAGGTTGGTGTGCGTGCTCAATCCCCGTACGGCACCCAGACGTTCTTCACCTCGACGGCGCGGCGGAGGAAGGCCTCGCCCTGGGCAGTCTGCCAGTCGAGGCTGCGGCCGTGGCCGGTCCAGACGCGCTTGAGGTTGCCTGTCGATTCCGCTTCCGCCTTGGCACAGGTGTCCGCCTCTGCGACGACCCAGAGGCCGTCGACATCGTCGTGCCTGGCGAGCACGGCCGAAAGCTCCGCCGCATGCCCGGTGACGATGTTGATCGCGCCGGCCGGCACGTCCGAATACTCGATCACCTGGTAGAGGTCGGTGGCGACCAGCGGAGCCGTGGCGGACGGCACCAGAACGACCGTGTTGCCCATGGCGAGCGCCGGTGCGACGAGCGATATCAGCCCGAGCAGCGGGGCCTCGTCGGGCGCGACGATGCCGATGATGCCGACGGGTTCGTGCAGCGCCAGCGTAACCGTGCGTGCCGGTGGCTGGTGCACCCGGCCCTCGAACTTGTCGGCCATGCCGGCATAGTAGAACAGCCGCTCGATCGAAGTGTCCACCTCGGCCTTGGCGGCCTTGTGGCTGGCGCCGGTCAGCTCGACGATGCGGGCGGCAAACTCTTCCACACGGCCCGAAAGGTTCTCGGCGAGGTAATAGAGCACCTGGGACCGGTTGTAGGCTGTTGCCTCCGGCCAGGCCTTGCAGGCGCGCGCCGCCGAGACCGCGTCGCGTATGTCCTTGCGGCTGCCGAGGCCTACCTCGCCCGCGAGCTTGCCCTTCGGCGTCAGCACGGGCAGCGAGTAGTTGCCATCGGGGCGCACCTGCTTGCCGTTAATGAACAATTTTGCGGTGCGGTCGATGCCATGGCTTTCGCCGTTGTCGCGCGCTGCAGGCTTTGGTGCCGAAGCCGGCTTAATGACGGGGCCATGCGGTTCGCTCGGCGCCAGATATTCCTCTAGCCCCTCGCGCCCGCCCTCGCGGCCGAAGCCGCTCTCGCGGTAGCCGCCGAAGCCGCAGGCGGCGTCGAACATGTTGGTGCCGTTGACCCAGACCACGCCGGCCTTGAGCTGCGGGGCGACATGCAGCGCCAGGTTGACGTTCTCGCTCCACACCGAGGCGGCGAGGCCGTAGCGCGTGTTGTTGGCGAGCTCGACCGCCTCCTCGGTGGTGCGGAAGCTCATGGTGGCGAGCACCGGCCCGAACACCTCCTCCTGGGCGAGGATGTTGGCGGGCGCGACGCCGGTCGCCAGCGTCGGCAGGTGGTAGTAGCCGGTCTGGGGCACATCGTGGTCGGGCTGCCAGCAGACGGCACCCTGCTTCGCGCCTTCCTCGATGAGGCGCTTCACTCGGTCGAGCTGGCTGCGATCGACCAGCGGGCCGATGTCGGTGTTCTTGTCCAGTGGCGCGCCAACGCGCAGCCGGCTCATGCGCGTCTTGACCTTGGCGATGAAGGCGTCTGCCACGCTCTCCTGAACCAGCAGGCGCGAGCCGGCGCAGCAGACCTGGCCCTGGTTGAACCAGATGCCGTCGACGAGCCCCTCGACGGCGCTGTCGAGATCGGCGTCCTCGAGGACGATGAAGGCCGACTTGCCGCCGAGCTCCAGCGACAGCTTCTTGCCACTGCCCGCGGTTGCCTTGCGAATGATCTTGCCCACCTCGGACGAGCCGGTGAAGGCGATCTTGTCGATGCCGGAATGGTTGACGATCGCAGCCCCCGCCTCGGGCCCGCCCTGGACGATGTTGACCACGCCCTTGGGCACGCCGGCGCGCTCGCAGATCTCGGCAAACAGGATCGCCGTCAGCGGCGTGAACTCGGCCGGCTTCAGGACCACCGTGCAGCCGGTGGCGAGCGCGGGCGCGATCTTCCAGGCGAGCATCAGAAGCGGGAAATTCCACGGGATGATCTGCCCAACGACCCCGGCGGCCTTGCGGCCTGGGAACTCCTTGTCGAGCGACTGGGCCCAGCCGGCATGGTGGATGAAGTGGCGGATTGCCAGCGGCACGTCGATGTCGCGGCTCTCGCGGATCGGCTTGCCGTTATCGAGGCTTTCGAGGACTGCGAACAGGCGCTGGTGGCGCTGCATGGCGCGGCCGATGGCGTAGAGCACCTTGGCGCGCTCGTAGCCGGAGGCAGCGCTCCATTTCGGCAGCGCCCGGCGTGCGGCGACAACGGCCGCGTCGATGTCGGCAGCACCCGCCTCGGCGATCCTGGCCAGCGGCTTGCCCGTCGACGGGTCGGCGGTTTCGAAGCTCTTGCCGTCCAGCGCGGCGCGCCAGTCGCCGGCGATGAACAGGGACTTGGCAAAATCGCGGGCCGCGAGCCAGGCATCGGCTTCGGTGCGGGCCTCGGGTGCGGGGGCGTAATCCATGGCGTGGTAACGTTCGAGGATGTTCATGAGAGGCTCCGGACTTTGCGGGGCTTGAATGGTATTCGGCGCACACCGCCCGTCGCGCCCCCCTCTGGCCTGCCGGCCATCTCCCCCTCAAGGGGGGAGATCAGTCTGCATCGGCGTTGCCGCCAATCACAGAGGTTGGAGGCAATGAGCTGGGGCCGAAGCTGCCAATCTCCCCCCTTGAGGGGGAGATGGCCGGCAGGCCAGAGGGGGGTGTGCAACAGCTGCATAATTGCGCTTGCGTTGTCACGCCATGGCGTGGCGGTGGTTGGCCGAGTAGCGGCCGCTGACATGGTGCTCGAGCTGGCGTTCGATGTCGGTGAGCAGGCTCGAGGCGCCGAAGCGGAACAATTCGGGCTCGAGCCAGGGCCGGCCGAGCTCTTCCTTCATCAGGATAAGCCAGTCGAGCGAGGCCTTCGCAGTCGAGATGCCGCCGGCCGGCTTGAAGCCGATGAGATAGCCGGTCTGCTCGTGATAGGCCCGGATCGCCCTGACCATGGCCAGGCCGACGGGCAGCGTGGCGTTGACGCTTTCCTTGCCGGTCGAGGTCTTGATGAAGTCGGCGCCCGCCATCATCGCCACCATCGAGGCGAGCGTGACGTTGCGCAGGGTGGCGAGGTCGCCGGTGCCGAGGATGACCTTGAGATGCGCCTCGCCGCAGGCGGCGCGCATCGCCTTGATCTCGTCGTAGAGCTCCTGCCATTTCGCACCGAACACCAGCCCGCGCGGAATGACGACGTCGATCTCATCGGCGCCGTCGGCAACCGACGCCTCGATCTCGCCGAGGCGAGTCGACAGCGGCGCAAGCCCGTGCGGGAAAGCCGTCGACACGGCGGCGACATGGATGCCCGAGCCCTTGACCGCTTCCACGGCAGTAGCCACGAACGGATGGTAGACGCAGACGGCGGCCGGGCGGATCACGGTGTCGCCGAGGCCCAGTGCCTGCACGAGGTCGGCGCGCAGCGGATAAAGCGCCTTGGCGCAGAGCCGGCGCACGCGCTCGTCGGTGTCGTTGGAGTTGAGCGTCGTCAGGTCCATCAGCGAGATGGACCGGAGCAGCCAGGCAGCCTGGTTGTCCGCCTTGATCGAGCGTCGTTTGGTCAGCGTGCCGACCCGACGCTCCAGCGCCGAGCGGTTGACGCTGCGCATCGATTCCAGGAACCCTAGGTCCAGCGCCATGCCGGGATTGCGCACAATGCCATGTCCCGCCTCGTTCGCCGCAGCGATGACGGGGGGCCTTGCCGGGAACTCGGTCACTGTCTCACGCAGCTTGGACATCTAACCTTCCCTTCTTTCGCGGCGGCCTGTTTTGGCGGCTGCTTCGCATTCCGGCCAGGCGCCGGTTCCAAAGCCTTTCTACGCGCCCGCGCCGTCGCAAACAAGGCGAGGCGGCGGGTCGATGCGACCGCAAGGCGGACGTCCAGACCATTTCCTCCAACACAGTTGGGGACTTGAGTTAATAATAAATTTGTTATATAATGTGTGTTTTATTAAATGGATCCTGTCATGACCATCCTCGACCAGTCTTTCGCCGCGCTCGCTGACCCAACCCGGCGCGCCATCATTGCGCGGTTGGCAGAAGGCGAGGCGACGGTGCAGGATCTCGCCCGCCCGTTTTCGATCAGCCAGCCCGCGATCAGTCGTCACCTGAAGGTGCTTGAGGAGGCGGGACTGATCGAAACCCGCATCGAAGGCACCGCCCGCCCACGCCGGCTGAAACCCGACGCCGTGGAGGCGCTTTGGGACTGGCTTGGCCAATACCGTGCACTTTGGGAGAAGCAGTTCCAAAGACTGGATGCGCTCCTCGACAACCTCCCGGACGAAACCACCCAGCCACATTCCGACCCAACCGAAGAGAGCACATCATGACTCCGTCCCTCGACTTGACCGAACTGCAGTTGGTCCTGGACGGCGAATCCGACGTCATCGTGCGTCGCGATTTCACCCATCCGCCCGCCCGTGTCTGGCGCGCACTGACCGAGCCCCCACTGATCCGCCAGTGGATGTCGTCGAACGACTCAATGACGCGCTGCGAGATGGACCTGCGTCCGGGCGGGTCGTTTCGCTATGAATGGCCGGAGTTCTTTTTTTCGGGGCCGATCCTTGAGGTCGATGCCCCGCATCACATGGTTCATGTCGAGCATTTCAACGGCGACGCCTCATCGGGTCCAACGATCACGACCGATCTGGTCGCGCGTGGAACCGGGACCCGCATGACCATGGTGATGCGCTATGCCAATGCCGAGGCCCGGGCTGGCGCGATCGAAGCGGGCTTTACCGACAGCTTTGATGAGGTCTTTGGCAGGCTCGAGGCACTGGCGATCGCCGAGTGACGGCGATGAGCAAGAAGCCTGTGGTTTGGGTCTACTGGAAGGCTCTGCCAATCGGCGTTCGCCGTTGAACGTACACGCAAGCACACTGCGACGGTTGATGGCGCCGCAGATCAAGTTCATCGGATAAAGTTCTTGCAACTCGGCCTCGCGGCCGTATCGCGACGATCGTCGTATCAGCCGACGAAGGCGCGTTCGACGACGAAGGTGCCGGGCTCGTTGAGGGAACCCTCGACGAAGCCGAGGTTCTCGACCAGTTCCTTGACGTCCTTGAGCATGTGCATCGAGCCGCAGATCATGACGCGGTCGGTGGCCGGGTCGAGCTTGTCGATGCCGAGGTCGGAGTAGAACTTCCCGGACGAGATGAGCGCGGTGATGCGGCCCATGCACGCCGACTCCTCGCGCGTCGTCGAGTTGTACAGCGTGACGCGGCCCTGCACGAGTTCGCCGATCAGCGGATCGTTCTCAAGATCGGTCACCAGGTCGCGGCCGTAGGTGAGTTCCGCGACGTCGCGGCAGGTGTGGGTCAGATAGACCTGCTCGTAGCGCTCATAGGTGTCGGGGTCGCGCAGCAGGCTGGCGAAGGGCGCGATGCCGGTGCCGGTCGAGATCATGAACAGGCGCTTGCCCGGGGTCAGCGCATCGAGCACCAGCGTGCCTGTGGCCTTCTGGCGGATCAGGATGGTGTCGCCCGGCTGGATCTTCTGCAACTCCGAGGTCAACGGGCCGTCCGGCACCTTGATGGAGAAGAACTCAAGCTCGTCGTCCCAGGAGGGGCTGGCGACGGAATAGGCGCGGTAGACCGGCTTCTCGGCGTTCGGCAGGCCGATCATGACGAACTCACCGGAGCGGAAGCGCAGCGACTGCGGTCGGGTCACGCGGAAGGAAAACAGGCGGTCGGTATAGTGCTTCACCGACACCACGGTCTCGGCGTAGACATTCGCCGGGATGGGGAACTGAAGCGGCTTTGCTTCGGCCGTGTTCAGCGCAGCTTGGGCGTTCATCGATCAACCTCTCGCCAGCGGGCGGCAATCATGCTCGTCGGCGCGGCGGCGATTTCGGACCGGCGCGCTGCGAAAATACAGGCAATTAGTGGGGCCTTGTCGAGCATATTAATTAGTATACAAATGATATGAACGTCAAGGTTTTGGCATAAAACGCCTTTCCAAACTGGCACATGAACGTAGTCCGCTCGTTTCGGGTTTAGTCCATGGTCGAGAAAAATCCCGCACAGGCGGGAGACGTCGTGGCAGGCATAGATGTCGGGGGGACGTTCACCGACCTGCTCTTGCTCGACGGTCCAGGTGGCGGCGCGGTCCGCATCGCCAAGACCCCGACCACCTCGGACAATCAGTCGCACGGCGTGATGGCCGCGCTGGCCCAGGCCAACTTTCCGGTCGCCGAAATCGACCTCATCGTTCACGGCACGACCACCACCACCAATGCGGTCCTGGAGCGGCGCCTCGCCCGCACCGGCATGATCACCACGCGCGGGTTTCGCGACGTGATCGAACTCGGGCGCAGGACACGGCCGCAGGCCTACGGCATGACCGGCATCTTCCGTCCCGTCATTCCACGCGATCTGAGGCTGGAAGTGGACGAACGCGTCGAGGCATCGGGACGCGTGCGCGAGCCGCTCGACGAGGAGGGGATGCGGCGGGCGGTGCAGGCACTGCTCGACGCCGGCTGTGAGGCGCTCGTCATCCACTTCCTGCATTCCTATGCCAATCCGGCGCATGAGCGGCGTGCTGCCGAGATCGCTGCAGGCATCTGGCCGAACGGCCATGTCACCACCGGCCACTCGCTGCTTTCGGAGGCGCGCGAGTTCGAGCGCGGCGTGACGGCGTCGGTCAATGCCGCGGTACAGCCGATCCTCGAGCGCTACGTCGCGCGGTTGCGGCAGGACCTCGAGGCGCGAGGCTATGGCCGCGACTTCCTGATGATGAACGGCAATGGCGGCATGATCTCGGCGCGCTTCGTCACGCGCGAAGCGGCCAAGACGGTGATGTCAGGCCCGGCCTCCGGTGTCATCGCGGCGGCCCATACCGGCCGGCGTGCCGGCTACGGCAACCTTGTCACCTACGACATGGGCGGCACCTCGACCGACGTGGCGCTGATCCGCAACGCCGAGCCCGCCGTCTCCAACGAGATCGAGATCGAATATGCGATGCCGATCCATCTGCCGATGGTGGCCGTGCACACGGTCGGCGCCGGCGGCGGCTCGATCGCGCGCGTCGACGCCTCGGGCCTGATCCAGGTCGGGCCGGAAAGCGCAGGCGCCAATCCCGGACCGATCTGCTACGGCCGCGGCGGCACGGATCCGACTATCACCGACGCCAATCTGGTGCTCGGCCGGCTCGACCCGCAGAAGCTTCTGTCGGTCGAGAACCCCGTCACCGTCGAGGCCGTGCGTGCCGTGTTCGAGGAGAGGATCGGCCGCGCCACGCACCTCGACGGTGTTGCGGCCGCCGGTGCGGTGCTGAGGCTCGGCAACATCAAGATGGCGGGCGCGATCCGGATGGTGTCGGTATCGCGCGGCCACGACCCGCGCGACTTCACGCTCTTTGCCTTCGGCGGCGCGGGGCCGCTGCATGCCTCGGCACTCGCCCGCGAACTCGGCCTGCCGCGGGTGCTGGTGCCGGCGCGGCCGGGCATCACCAACGCGCTCGGCTGCGTGGTCGCCGACATGCGCCACGACTTCGTCAACACGGTGAACCAGCCGGTGGCTGCACTCGCCGAGGCGCGCATGCGCGCGGTGCTCGCCCGCCACCGGGCCGAAGGCGAGGCGCTGATCGCCAAGGAGGCGATCCGGCCGGAGCGCATTCGCGTCAGCCATTCCGCCGACATGCAGTTCGTCGGCCAGACGCACCTCATCAACGTGCCGCTGCCTTCGGCCGAAATCACCCGGGCAATGCTGCAGGAACTGTTCGAGAAGGCCTATTTCGCGCGCTTCAAGGTCGCGCTGCCGGAGATCCGCGCCAGCCTCGTCAACCTCAACACCTCCGTCACCGGCATGCGCCCGGCGATCGACCTCAGTCGGCTGATCGACCCGGCGGGGCGGGCGGCGGAGCTCGAAGGCGCGCGACGGGAGGTCAGGCCTGTCTGGTTCGACGGCGTCTGGCACGACACGCCGGTCTATGAGCGCGAGAAGCTGCCGCTGGACGCCGTGCTCGAGGGGCCGGCGATTCTGGAACAGATGGATGCGACGACGGTGCTCGAACCGGGCGACCACGCGTGGTCGGACGCGGACGGGAATATCATCGTCGAGGTGGGGCGATGAGGCAGCGCAAGCACCCCCACTCTGCCTCTGCGGGTACCCCCACCCCTAGCCCCTTCCCACAAGGGGGAGGGGGACTTGCGGTCGGGCCCGGCATATCCGGGTCTTGGGTCGGAACGGCGGCAGGCATATTCCCCTCCCCCTTGTGGGGAGGGGCTAGGGGTATAGGAAAGGAAAGACCGGTCGCGATCCGGGCGCCTTTGCTCTCCCCCGTCGAACGGGGGAGAGGTGCCGCGCGGAGCGAGGCGGAGCGGGGGTCGACCTGCCTAGCGCCGAGCGAGGCTACCCAATGACCCTCGACGCCATCACCCTTTCCGTCATCCAGGCGGCCCTGCAGCAGACCTGCGACGAGATGGACCTCGCCTTCTCGCGCGCCGCTTTCTCGCCGGTCATCGCCGAGGCCAACGACCGTTCCGACGGCATCTACTCGGCCGTTGACGGCTCGCTGATCGCCCAGGGCTCGGAAGGCCTGCCGGTCTTCGTCGGGGTCATGCAGCATTCGACCAGGACGATCATCAAGATGATCGCCGACGGACGTGTGCTGCCGCCGGAGGAGGGCGACGTCTACATCGTCAACGACCCATATCTTGGCGGCACCCATCTCATGGACGTGCGCTTCGCCATGCCGGTTTGGCGCGGCGGCAAGATATTCTGCTGGCTCTCCAATACCGGCCATTGGCCTGACATCGGCGGCTCGGTGCCCGGCGGCTTCTCCGCCTCGGCCACGGCTGTCGAGCAGGAGGGGTTGCGGCTACCGCCCGTGAAGCTTTTCAAGAAGGGGGTGATGGACCCCGAGATCTACGCCATCATCTGCTCCAACATCCGGGTCGCCGACCAGCGCATCGGCGATATCCGTGCCCAGGTCGCAGCCCTCTATGTCGGGCAGGAAAGGCTGTTCCAGATACTGGATCGTTACGGAGACGAAACCGTGGTCGCGGCCATTGCCGAACTGCGACGCCGTGCCGCCGAGCAGATGCGCGCGCATATCGCCGCGCTGCCTGAGGGCAGGTGGCAGGCCAAGGCCTATGTCGATTCCGACGGCGTGGTGAACGAGCCGCTGACGATCGCACTGACGGTCGAGAAGCAAGGCGACACGCTGGTGTTCGACTTCTCTGGCTCGTCCAAACCGTGCGCCGGGCCCATGAACAGCGTGCTGGCGACCACCCTGTCCGCTGTCTATCTCGCCATGCGCCACGTCTTCCCGGACGTGCCGATCAGCGCCGGCGCCTTCGAGCCTCTGGTCGTCAGGCGGCCCGGAGGTACTTTCCTTGACGCCAAATATCCGCGCCCTGTCTCAGGCTGTGCCGCGGAAGTGTCGCAGCGCATCGCCGAGGCGGTGTTCGCGGCGATGGTGCAGGCCGCGCCCGACCGAGTGACGGCGGCGCCCGCGGGATCGAGCGGCAATTTTGCGCTCGGTGGTAACGATCCGGCACGCGGCCGCGACTACGTCATGTATCAGATCTCCGGCGGTGGCTATGGCGGCAATGCAGGCCATGACGGGCTGTCCAACGGCTGCTCGACCATCGGCATATCCAAATCACCGCCGGTCGAGATCATGGAGCAGGCCTACCCGGTGCTCTATCGCCAATATGCCCTGCGCGAGGGCTCCGGCGGGGCAGGAAGGCAGCGCGGCGGCTTCGGCCTTGCCTACGAGATCGAACTACTGCGCGGCGAGGCGCGCGCCTCCTTCGTCATGGACCATGGTCGCTTCGGGCCGCAGGGCGCGCTCGGCGGCAGGGACGGCATGGTCAATACGGTGACTGTGTTCCGCGACGGCCAGCCGCATGTGCCGCCGCATCTCTCCAAGGAGCAGGACATTCCGCTTCGGGCCGGCGACCGGGTGCTGGTCGGCACGCCGGGCGGTGGCGGCTATGGCGACCCGTTCGAGCGCGATCCGCAACTGGTGCTGCGCGACGTGTCGCTCGGATATTACACGAGGCAACAAGCGGCCGACCTGTTCGGCGTGGCGATCGGCGACGCAGGCGTGGATATGGCGGAGACCGAGCGTCTCAGGCGGGAGTGACCGCGGTCATTCTGCCGGGACCGTCTTCGCTCCCCGGCGCTTGCGGATAGCGATCTGGCCGCTGATGGCCTGTTCGGTTCGCGCCGGCAACTCCTCCCGCTCGGCGAACAGCCAGTCGATAAAGACCTGTGCGATCGGGGCGGATTTCACCTCGTTGCGGCAGACGACGTAGAAGGCATCGACCGCCGGCACCGACAGGTTGAACGGCGTCACCAATTGTCCCTTGGCGAGCATGCTCGATGCCGTCACGCTGTCGCCGAGCGCCACCCCGTGGCCATGTACGGCCGCCTCCGTGGCGAGGCGTGCGTCGGCCATGCCGTGCCGCTGCAGCGGCTTGATGTCGAGCGCGTCGGCGGCGGCAAGCCAGGTGTGCCACTCGCGCCCTTCGTCGGCATGCAGCAGCACATGGTCGGCGAGGTCGCGCACGCTGCGGATGGGCCGGTTGTTGATCAGCGTCGGGCTGACCACCGGAAACAGTTCGAGCGTTGACCACCTCTTCAGCCAGCAGTCGGTCCAGCTTCCGTCGCCATAGAGCAGGCAGACGTCGATGTCGGGGGCGTGGATGTCGCGCGGGTCGTTGGATGCGTTGAAGGTCAGGCTGATGCCGGGATACTTGGCCATGAAGCCACCCAGCCGCGGCATCAGCCAGAGCGACAGCAGTGCGGGCACGCAAGTCACCGTCAGCTTGCCGGAACTGGTCGGCCGCGTCATGCGCGCCGTTGCCGAGGCGATACTCTCGAACGCGCCGGTGACCGCGGGCAGCAGTTCCGCGCCCTGCGGCGTCAGCTTCAGCCGCGCGCCCGCCCGCTCGAGCAGCTTGACCTTCAGCGTCGCCTCGAGCGCCCGGATCTGGTGGCTGACCGCGCCGTGGGTGACGTTCAGTTCGCCGGCGGCCTTCGTCAGCGAACCGTGGCGCGCAGCGGCCTCGAAGGCGCGCAGCGGGTTGAGCGGGGGCAGGCGCCTGGACATGGATACTTCCAAAGAGATTGTGAGAAATTCTAACAGCAGGGACCTTAACATTATCAATTGCAAATTCAACGGCGCTGCCGGAGACTTCGCCCAACAACAATCGACAAAAAGCATGCGGGGAACACGAAGCACCGGCTGACTGCCACGGGCGGATCGCCGCGACATTTTTTCCCGCATCGCGACCACGATCCACGAGGAGGCAATCATGGGTTTCGATGTCAAAAAGCTCGACGAGCTGCGCCGCAAGTATGGCGAGGGCCACGGCGGCGACCTGTTCGACCCGAAATTCCGTGCCGTTGCGGACAAGATCTTCACCAAGAGCGGCACCCGGCTCGCGCCCTATTCGGGCATCCCGACCTTCCTGACAGCCCCCTACATGCCAGTCGACAACGACAAGCCCGACTTCGGCGACCTCCAGGTGGCGATGGTCGGCGTGCCGATGGACCTCGGCGTCACCAATCGCCCCGGCTCGCGCTTCGGCCCGCGCGCCCTGCGCGCCATCGAACGCATCGGCCCCTACAATCATGTGCTCGGCTGCGCCCCTGTGCAGGAACTGCGGGTGGCCGACATCGGCGACGTGCCGTTCCAGAGCCGCTACCGGCTCGAACTCAGCCATGAGGACATCGAGCGCCGCATCGGCCAGATCGTCGACGCCGGCGTGGTCCCGTTGTCGGTCGGCGGCGACCATTCGATCACCCACCCCATCCTCAAGGCCGTCGGCAAGAAGCGCTCGGTCGGCATGATCCACATCGATGCCCATTGCGACACCGGCGGCGCCTACGACCTCACCAAGTTCCATCACGGCGGCCCCTTCCGCAACGCCGTGCTCGACGGCGTGCTCGATCCGACGCGCGTCATCCAGATCGGCATTCGCGGCTCGGCCGAATATCTGTGGGAATTCTCGTACGAGTCCGGCATGACCGTCATCCATGCCGAAGAGATCACCGGCATGGGCATCCCCGCCGTGATCGAGAAGGCGAAGAAGATCGTCGGCGACGGCCCTACCTATCTCTCCTTCGACATCGACAGCGTCGACCCGGCGTTCGCGCCCGGCACCGGCACGCCCGAGGTTGGCGGGCTGACGACACGCGAAGTGCTGGAGCTCATCCGCGGGCTGAAGGGTCTCAACCTCGTCGGCGGCGACGTGGTCGAGGTGGCGCCGCAATACGACTCGACCACCAACACCGCGCACGCCGGTGCGCAGGTTCTGTTCGAAATCCTGAGTCTGATGGTGTTCAGCCCCTTCGTCACCGGTAAGAAGGACTGAACGGAATGATCTCCTGACTGGTCGCCGCAGCTGGAAGCGGCGGCCAGGCGGCAACGACCGCAGACGATAAAATCAATCACTCCAGAGGGAACCGAAAAATGAACATCAAGACTGCACTGCAAACGACAGTTGCCGCCCTCATCGTCGCGGGCACCGCCGCCTTCGGACTGTCGCCGGCCAATGCCGACGCGCTGGAAGACATCGCCAAGGCCGGCCAGATCAATGTCGGCGTCTTCGCCGACTTCCCGCCCTTCTCCTCGGCCAGCGCCGACATGAGCCTCAAGGGCTATGACATGGATGTGGCGCAGGCCATCGCCGATGCGCTCAAGGTCAAGCTCAATCCAGTGCCGGTGACCGGCCAGAACCGCATCCCCTACCTGACCGACAAGCGCGTCGACCTGCTGATGAGCGTCGGCTATTCCAAGGAGCGCGAGCAGGTCATCGACTTCGCCGCCGCCTACGCGCCCTACTACATCGCCGTGATCGGCCCCGCCGATCTGAAGGTTGCCGGCAAGGAAGACCTCGGCGACAAGTCGATCGCCGTCAATCGCGGCACCCTCGAAGACACCTCGCTGACCGAGGCGGCTCCCGCTTCGGCCGACATCCGCCGCTTCGACAACTACAACGCCGTCATCCAGGCGTTCATCTCGGGCCAGACCCAGCTGATGGTGGTGGGCAACGACGTCGGCGCCCAGGTGCTGGCGCGCCAGGAGGCGCTTAAGCCGGAGCAGAAGTTCCAGCTGCTCACCTCGCCCTCGCATATCGGCCTCAACAAGAACGAGGAAGGCCTGAAGAAGGTCATCAACGACACGGTCGCCGCGATGCTTACCGATGGGCGCCTCAGCGCCTCGTCTGAACAGTGGCTGAAGGTGCCGCTCAATCCCGAGAACCTCAAGGATTGAGCCGTGGGCTACAGCCTCGACTTCGGCTGGCTTGAAGGTGCCGCGGGCGCGATCGCGCGCGGCGCCGCAATGACGGTCTTCCTGATCGTCGTGACGACGATTGCCGGCACGCTGATCAGCGTACTGGCGGCCGCCGGGCGCCGCAGCGGGCCCAAATGGCTGAAGAGCGCCATTTCGGTCTATGTCGAGGTCATCAGGAACACCCCGTTCCTTGTGCAGCTGTTCTTCATTTTCTTCGGCCTGCCCAGCATCGGCATACGGCTCGACCCGATCGTCGCCGCCATACTGGCGATGACGCTCAACATGGCCGCCTACACCACCGAAATCGTCGGCGCCGGGCTCGACGCCGTGCCGAAGGGGCAGCGCGAGGCGGCCTTCGCTTTGGGCTTGCGGCCACGTCAGGTCTTCGTCAAGATCGTGCTGCCGCAGGCTCTGAAGGTCATCTTTCCGGCGCTGACCAGCCAGATCGTGATCATGATGCTCGAGTCTTCAGTCGTGTCGCAGATCGCCGTACGTGAGCTCACATACGAAGCCGACATGCTGCAGGCCCGCACTTTCCGCGCCTTCGAAACCTATTTCGTCGTCACGATGGTCTATCTCGGCCTTTCGGTCGTGCTGCGCCGCTTCCTGGTCGGCGTCGGCCGCCGCACGCTCTCGGCGGGTGTGTCGTGATCGAGTTCACCTTCTGGGACATCCTGCGCAACCTGGTCTTCGCCACCCGCTGGACCGTGCTTTTGTCGATCGTCGCCTTCGTCGGCGGCGGCATCGTCGGCATCGCCATCCTGTTCCTGCGCATTTCCAAGACGAAATGGATGCGCCGCTTCGCCAGCGGCTACATCGCCCTGTTCCAGGGCACGCCGCTGCTGATGCAACTGTTCCTGATGTTCTTCGGCCTGCCGATGCTGGGCTTCCGCATCGAGCCGTGGACGGCTGCAGTTCTAGGCCTGACCTTCTTTGCCAGCGCCTATCTGGCGGAGATCTGGCGCGGCGGGGTCGATGCGCTGCCGCGCGGCCAGTGGGATGCCGGCGCCAGCCTCGGCCTGCACTACATCCAGGAGCTGCGTTTGGTGATCCTGCCGCAGGCCTTCGCCATCACCCGAGCGCCCGTGGTCGGCTTCCTCGTACAACTGATAAAGGCGACGGCGCTGACCTCGATCATCGGCTTCGAGGAACTGCTCAGGACCTCAAACGCCATCAACAATGCGACCTTTGAGCCCTTCACTGTTTACGGGCTGGTGGCGCTGATCTTTTTCGTGCTCTGCTATCCACTGACTCAGTATTCGCGCAGGCTGGAGGCCAAGGCTGCCGCCTACTGAACGACCGTCGAGGTCATGATTTTTTAGGGAACAGCCGGCAGGAGAGCCGGCGGAATGAGGAGACGACAATGACCAGAATTCTGAACCATCCGATGAGCCGCCGCGCCGTGCTCGGCGCTGGCGTTGCGACGGCCGGGCTGCTTGCCATGCCGTCGATCCTGCGTGCGCAGGAGAAGTCGATCAAGATCGGCGTCTATGGCGGCTACTTCAAGAAGTCGTTCGACGAGCACATCTTCCCCGAATTCACCAAGGCGACGGGTATTGCGGTGGAATCGGTGGCCGAGCCGACCGGCGAGGCATGGCTGGTGCAGCTCGAGCAGGCCGCCAAGGCGGGCCAGGCTCCGGCCGACCTTTCGATGATGTCGCAGACCTCGGTGCTGAAGGGCCAGGCGACGGAGCTCTGGGCGCCGCTCGATCTTGCCAAGATCAAGGACAGCTCCAACCTGATCGAGCACTTCATCAACAAGTATCCGGACGGCCGCGTGGCCGGTATCGGCGCCGTGGCCTGGTACATCACGCTCGTCACCAATACCAACGTGTACCCGACTGCCCCGGACAGCTGGGCGGCCTTCTGGGATCCGGCCAACGCAGACAAGCTCGGCCTCTTGGCCCTGGCCTCGAACTCCTTCCTGCTCGAAGTGACCGCCAAGACCTTCATGGGCGGCACCAACGCGCTCGACACCGAGGAAGGCATCGAGAAGGCTTTCGCCAAGCTCGCCGAGGTCAAGCCGAACGTGCGGCTGTGGTATCGCGACGAGGCCCAGTTTGAGCAGGCGCTGAAGTCGGGCGAAATCCCGATGGGCCAGTACTATCACGACGTCACGGGCCTCGCCGCAGCCGACGGCCAGCCGGTGCGCTCGACCTTCCCGAAAGAGGGCGGCATCCAGGATTCGGGATCGTGGGTGCTGTCGCGCGCTTCCGAGAAGAGCGAGGAGGCGCATGCCTTCATCGAGCATATGTGCCAGCCCGCCGTGCAGGCGCTGATGTCGCGCAAGGTCGGCACCTCGCCGACGGTCAAGCGCGAGCTGCTCGACCTGACGCCCGAGGAGTTCGCAGCCGTGTCGTCGGACATCGCGCCGATCATCCCGCGCTACGACCTCTACACCACCAAGGCCGACTGGATTAACCAGAAGTGGACCGAACTGATCGTCGCGGGCTGATCTGGATTACCCTCCCCCTTGTGGGGAGGGTGGCCCGTAGGGCCGGGTGGGGGTACTCGCAAAACTCTGAGCTTGCAGACCCCACCCCGTCGCTTCGCGCCGACCCTCCCCACAAGGGGGAGGGTAACAGCGCCATTGCTGCCAACCGGCAGCGCTATTGCAATTTGTAGAGCTTTCAACCAGCAGGTGCCCCTCATGTCCGGTCTCGTGCTCAAGGACATCACCAAGTCATTCGGCAACTTCACGGCTGTCGACACGGCCAACCTGTCGGTTCCGCACGGCAAGTTCGTCTGCCTGCTCGGCCCGTCGGGTTGCGGCAAGACCACGCTGCTGCGCATGATCGCGGGGCTCGAGGATCCGAGCAGCGGCGAGATCTTGCTCGACGGCACCGACATCACGCCGGTGCCGACGCACAAGCGCAATCTCGGCATGGTGTTCCAGTCGCTGGCGCTGTTTCCGCACCTCACCGTCGGCGACAACATCGCCTATCCCTTGCGCATCCGCGGTGCTTCGCGCGACGAGCAGAAGAAGCGTGCCGACGAACTGCTCAAGCTGATCCACCTGCCCGGTTTCGCCGACCGGCCCGTCGCCAAGCTTTCCGGTGGCCAGCGCCAGCGTGTAGCGATTGCCCGCGCACTGGCGCTGTCGCCAAAGCTGTTCCTGCTCGACGAGCCGCTGTCGGCGCTGGATGCCAAGCTGCGCGAGGCCATGCAGGTCGAACTCCGGCAATTGCAGCAGAGGCTCGGCATCACCACCTTCGTCGTCACCCATGACCAGCGCGAGGCCATGACCATGGCCGACCTCGTCGTCGTCATGGGGCATGGCAAGATCCTGCAGGCTGCGTCGCCCATAGAAATCTACCGCAAGCCGGCCGATGCCTTCGTCGCCGATTTCATCGGCATGACCAACCTTTTGGACGCGACGGCGGACCGTGCCGGCCGCGTTTCCGTGCTCGGCCAGGCCATTCCCGGTCTCGCCATGCCCGAAGGCGTGACCAAGGCTGCCGTCTCGATACGCCCGGAGGACGTGCATCTGGTTCCCGTCGGCGGCGATACGATCACGGGCACCGTCACCTTCGTGCGCGACCTCGGCGGCACGATCGAGACCTTCGTCGAGGCCGGCGGCAAGACCATCATCGCGGTCGCCACGCCGCGCGAGCGGCCCAATGTCGTGGCCGGCCAGCAGGTGGGCATCAGCCTTCCCGCAGAAGCCTGCGTGGTGCTGAAGTCATGAAACGCGAGGCGCCGAAATCCTTCGCGGACTACAGCCCGCTCTTCTTCCCCGGGCTGATGTTGATCGTCTTCTTCGTCATTCCGTTCTCGACGATGATCGCGGTCAGCTTCTTCCAGCGCGACCCGTCTGGCTTCTACACGCCCGACTTCGTCTTCTCGAACTACGCCCGCTTCCTCTCGGCATTCTTCGGTAAGGTGCTCGGGTTTTCGATGATACTCGCCGTGACGGTGGCGATCGTCTGCGTGGCCATCGCTTTCCCGTTCACATTCCTGCTCACCAAGCGGCCGCGCAAGGTCCAGACCATCTGGCTGGTCTGCCTGCTTTCGGTGCTCTCGCTGTCGGAAGTCATCATCGGCTTTGCCTGGTCGACGCTGTTCTCGCGCACGGCCGGCATCACCAACCTGTTCGTCGCCATCGGGCTGATGAAGGAACCAGTGGCGCTGTTGCCGAGCTTCTGGGCGGTGCTGACAGGCATGGTCTACCAAGCGCTGCCCTACACGATCCTGGTGCTCTACCCCGCGCTGGTGCGGCTTGACCCGACATTGACGGAGGCTGCCCGCACGCTGGGGGCCTCGCCGGTGAAGGCCTTCTTCAACGTAGTGGTGCCAGCGCTGCGCAACACCATCGTCGCCACGCTGATCATGGTCTTCGTCTTCGCGCTGGGCTCGTATCTGCTGCCGCAGATCCTCGGCCGGCCGTCGAACTGGACGCTTTCGGTGTTGATCACCGACCAGGCCATCTACCAGTCCAACATGCCTTTCGCCGCGGCGATGGCCGTGTTCCTGGTGCTGATGTCGCTGGCGCTGGTCGGCCTCACGCTGCTTGTCGGACGCAGGGAGCATGCGCTGTGAAAGAGAACTTCCTCCGTAGGCTCTACTTCGTGGCGGTGGCGCTCTTCCTGGCCGCGCCGATCATCGTCGTGGCTGGCGTCTCGGTGAACGAGAAGCAGGATCTCGCATTCCCGCCGAAGGGCTTCTCGCTTGCCTGGTACGCGCAGATCTTCACCGATCCGGAATGGCGGGCAGCACTCATCGCTTCGGTCACGCTTGCGGTGACCGCGGCGGCGCTTTCGGTCGCCATCGCTATGCCGCTGGCATGGTTCCTGTGGCGGCGCATCGCGCCCTGGGCGAACGTCTTCCAGGTGCTCGGCCTTGCGCCCTTCATCTTGCCGCCGGTCATCACCGCGCTCGGCATGCTGACCTTCTGGGCGACGACGGGTTTTTACGGCCAGCCATGGACCGCGGTCATCAGCCACGCGATCTTCTTCGTCACGTTGCCGCTGGTGACGCTTTCGCTCGGCTTTGCCTCGATCGACCGCTCGCTCGTCGAGGCGGCCGCGACCATGGGCGCCGACGACCGGACCGTGCTGAAGACGGTTATACTGCCGCTGATCCGGCCGTACCTGATCTCCGGCTACGCCTTCGCCTTCGTGCTGTCGCTCAACGAGTACATCGTCGCCTACATGACGGTGGGCTTCACCATCGAGACGCTGCCGATCAAGATCTTCAACGCCCTGCGCTACGGCTACACGCCGACGATGGCGTCGGTGTCGGTGTTCTTCGTGGCGGTGGCAGCACTGGTCTTCGGCCTGATCGCCAAGTTCGGCGACATCAGGCGTCTCTTGGGGGCCATGTCGTCCGAGAGCTGAGCGTTGGCTGACAGGCGCCCGGCCGGCGCCTGTCAGCTTATGGCCTTGCCCATGAGGCCGAGCCGGTCGCGCCTGAGCCAGCGCCACAGAAGCAGCACCGCAACGACCGCCAGGCCGGCCGAGAGCCCGATCCAGATACCGATACCCTTCAAGTCGAAGCGGAAGGCGAGGGCCGCGCCGAGCGGAAGTCCGACGCCCCAATAGCCGACCGCGGCATAGATCATCGGCACGGTCGTGTCGTGCAGACCGCGCAACATGCCGGCGCCCACGGCCTGGGCTCCGTCGACGATCTGGAACAGGGCGGCAAGCGCCAGGAACGAGACGGCGAGGCCGATCACCGTGGCGTTGGCGGGGTCGCCGACGTCAATGAAGGCGCGGATGAGCATGTGCGGCCAGAACAGCATCACCGTGGCCGTCATCGTCATGAACGCGACGCCCATGACATAGGCGGTCCAGCCGGCTCGGCTGACGCCGTCGGCGTTGCCAGCGCCATAGGCGAGGCCGACACGCACGGTGACGGCCTGGTTGAGACCGAGCGGCACCATGAAGCTGATCGAGGCGATCTGGATGGCGATCGCATGCGCCGCGAGCGAAGGGGCGTCGATCAGGCCCATCAGCAATGCCGCTGCATTGAAGATGGTGACTTCGAAGGCGAGGATGCCCGCAATCGGCAAGCCAAGCTTCAGCAGACCGAAGAAGCGCGGCCAATCGGCCCGCCAGAAGCGGCCGAACAGGCGATAGCGTCGAAACTTCGGCTCGACGGTCACCACCACGAGCATGCCCAGGAACATGAGTATGCTGGACAGGGTGGTGGCAAGGCCGGACCCAGCGACGCCCATGGCAGGAAACCCGAGGTTCCCGAACATCAGGCACCAGTTGGCGAAGACGTTGAAGCCGACGGCCACGAAGACGATGACCAGCGCCCAGCCGGGGCGTTCGAGCGCCGAGATGAACGAGCGCAGGACGATGTAGCCGTAGAACGGCAGCACGGCCCATTGCAGCCAGCGGACATAGTGGCCGGCCTGCACCGACAGCGCAGGCTCCTGGCCCATGGCGACCAGGATGGCCTCGGCGTTCCACAAGATGATCCAGATCGGCACGGCCACGATGACGGCAAGCCAGAGACCCTGGCGCACGGTACGGCGCACGTCGCGCACCGAATGGCGCTTGCGGCCGAGTTCGGTGGCGATCATCGGCGAGGTCGCGAGCATCAGCCCAAGCCCGAAGATCAGCGGCGCGAAATAGAGGTTCGAGCCGAGGGCGCCGGCGGCCAGCGCGCCCGCTCCCAGACGCCCCATCATCATGACGTCCGTGGCCGTCATCGCGGTCTGGCCGAGATTGGTAAGGATCATCGGCCAGGCGAGCGCGAGCATCGCGCGAATTTCGCCACGCCAAGGATTCGCCGGTGATTGCGCGCCGGTTTCGATCGCTGACATTTTCTCGTCTTTCGGTGCCGATATCGCGAATTCGAGCGCAGATATCGTAAGTTTGAGCCGCAACTTATCCGCCGATTTGCTCGCGGCAGCCCGGTTTTGTGACGGAATCTCACCAGCGTGGCAAGTCGTCACTGCCGGCAAGGGTTGTGCCAGCCCATCAGTCGATGGCGTCGAGCTGCCGGCGCTGGCGGTGCATCTCGAGGAAAATCCGGTAGTCGCGGTCGAAGCGCGCCCGGGCGGAAGGGTTGGGTTGCCGGGCGCGGCCCTCCTGGCGCATGGCCGAGCAGGCCTCGGTCAGGGTCGGATAGAGACCCGCGGCGGCGGCCGCCGCCATCGCCGTTCCGAGCAGGACCGCATCGCTTCCGACCGGCTCGACGACGGTGCAGCCGGTGGCGTCGGGGTAGAGCTCCATCAGCAGCGGGTTGCGCGTGTGGCCGCCGGTGACGTGAAGCGTGTCGATGACGTAGCCGTTGGCGTTGAGCGCGTCGAGCACGTGCCGGATGCCGAGCGCGATGGCCACGGCCGTGCGCCAGTAGAGCCGGCACAGGCTGTCGAACGATGCATCCAGCGTCAGCCCGCTGATGACGCCCAGCGCATGCGGGTCGGCCAGCGGCGAACGGTTGCCATGGAAATCCGGCAGCACGTGCAGCCGGCCTGCAAGGTCGATCCCTTCTGCGGCGCGCAGCTCCATGATGCGCGCGGTGATCCTGCCATGCATGGCCGCGTCGGGCTCGCCGCCGGCGCCATGCCAGCGGATGACGTGATCGAGCAGCGCGCCCGTCGCCGACTGGCCGCCCTCGCTCAGCCAGAGGTCGGGCAGGGCCGCGCCGAAATACGGACCCCAGACGCCGGGGAAGGCGCGCGGTTCTACTGACATCGCCATCAGGCAGCTCGATGTGCCGGCAATCAGCGCCAGGTGACGTTCGATGCCGGGCCTGCCGCCGATCACGCCGAGGGCACCGGCGAAGGCATCGATCAGGCCGGCGCCCACCCGACAGCGGGTGGTGAGGCCGAGCGCCCCCGCCGCCTCCTGGGTGAGCGGCCCGAGGTCGGAGCCGACGGGGCTGGCGCGACCTGGCAGGGCGCCGTGCTCGAAGATGTCGGCGAGGCCCACGGCCGAAAAGAAGTCGTGGCGCCAGGCCTCGCGCTCATGCGCCAGATACGTCCACTTGGCGGTGAGCGTGCATTGCGAGCGCGCCAGCGAGCCGCTGGCCTTGTGGGTGAGGAAGTCGGCGAGGTCGAACAGCCTGCCCGTGCGGGCCCAGCTAGCGGGGAGGTGGCGTTTCACCCACATCAGCTTGGGCGTCGCCATCTCCGGTGACATGACGCCGCCGACATAGTTCAGCACCTCGTGCCGCGTCGCCGTGCATTCGTCGGCCTCGGCAAGCGCCCGATGGTCGAGCCATACGATCGTGTCCCAGCGGTCGTCGCCGTCGTTCGATACTGAGACCTGTTCGCCGTTCCTGCCCCTGAACACCGTCGAGCAGGTGGCGTCGAAGCTGATGCCGACGATGTCGCCGGGCGCGATGCCTGCCGCTTCGCGTGCTGCACGCACGCAAGCGCACACGGCTGTCCAGATGTCCTCGGAATCGTGCTCGGCCTGGCCGGCCGTCGAGCGGTTCATGGCGATCGGGCGCTCGGCGCGCCCGAGTTGCCGGCCCGCGCGGTCGAAAATGCCGGCGCGAGCGCTGCCGGTGCCCACGTCGACGGCGCAGAGATGCTCGGCCATCAGCGGAACTTCGCCCCTGCAGCCGGGCGGCGTGCCCCGATCGCTTCGCCGTCACCAGGCAAGGCGGCATGAATTGCTGTCAGGAGACGGCCCGTCGAAACCATGGCACGCAGTCTATATGCGTGCCATGGGCAATGCCAGCGGTGCCGCGTCGACGCCGGCGCGGGTCAGAGCGCCCCGTCCAGGTATCGCGTCAGCGCTTCCTGCGTGCCGAGCTGCCACACCGAGCGGAGGCTGTGCGAGAAGGCCGCGGCGAAGACGGGCGCGCGCCCGACCTCCCCGTAGATGTCCTCCATCGCCAGCCATGCCGCCGGATCGTCCTTGGCCTTCCGGGCTGTTGCCTGCATCCGGTCCCAGTTCGGGTCGTTAGGCTCGATCACGACCCCGGACTCGGTCGTACCGAAGCAGTAGCGGCACCAGAAGGCCGATTCCAGGGCGAGACCGGCGACGCCGGCTCCTGCCTTCAGCCGATCGGAGATGGTCGGGATGATGAATTTCGGCTGGCGGTTGGAGCCGTCGAGGCACAGGCGCCTTACCGTGTCGCCTATCCTGGGATTGGAGAACCGCCGCTCGATCAGCTGGCAATAGTCTTCGATCACGACACCCGGCACCGGTGGCACGGTGGGCATGATCTCGTCGCGCTCGAGCTTTGCGAGGAAGGTGGCGACCAGGGGATGCTCCATCGCCTGGTGGACGAAATGGATGTCCATGAGCCCGGCCGGATAGGCGATCGTCGCATGTCCGCCGTTGAGGATCCTGATCTTCATCAGTTCGAACGGCGCGACGTCGTCGACGAACTGCGCCCCGGCCTTTTCCAGCGCCGGTCGGCCATCCGGGAAGCGGTCCTCGAGCACCCATTGCTTGAACGGTTCGCAGAAGACCGGCCAGTTGTCCTCAATGTCGAAGAGTTCCGTGAGGATGGCGCGTTCGCGATCCGTGGTCGCCGGCGTGATCCGGTCGACCATACTGTTGGGAAAGGCGACGTGGTCGCTCACCCATTCGGCCAGTCGCTCGTCGGCGAGCCGTGCCAACCCGACGACGGCATCCGCCGTCACCCGGCCGTTGTGGGGGATGTTGTCGCAGGACATCACCGTGAAGGGCACCGTGCCTTCGTCGCGCCGTCGCATCAGCCCCGCGAGGATGAGCCCGAAGACGGTGCTGGGTGCGGCAAGGTTGGCTGCATCGGCCAATATTTGCGGATGGGTCGGGTTGAACACGCCCGACGCCGGATCGATGAAATAGCCGCCCTCGGTGATGGTCAGCGACACGATCCTGATGGCCGGGTCGGCCAGCCGGTCGATGATGGACGCGGCATCTCCCGGCTTGATGAAATCGATCATTGCGCCGGTGATGCGAGCGACCATGTGTCCGCTGTCCTGTTCGACCACCGTGGTCAGCCAGTCCTGCTCCGCGAGCTTCTGGCGGCCGGCCTCCTCCGCCGCGAACACGCCTGCTCCGACGATCGCCCAGTCATGGTCGAGACCGGCATTGAACAGATCGTCGAGATAGACCGCCTGATGCGAGCGATGGAAATTGCCGACGCCGAAATGCAGAATCCCGGCTCTGAGTGCGTTCCGGTCGTAGCTCGGGCCTGCCACGTCGGCGGGCAGGCTGCCCAGGGTCTGCAGGGAGAGTTTGGTGGTCATGGGACTCTGGCCTTTCTTTTCCATGCAGTGCTTGGCGCTGGCCGCGGCGATCCCTTCTCCCCGTTCACGGGGAGAAGGTGGCCCGGAGGGTCGGATGAGGGGCAGAGCCAGCATGTGGGGGTCTGCTCCGCCCCTCACCTGCCTTCCGGCATCCTCTCCCCGTGAACGGGGAGAGGAACGCTGTCCTCAACTCATCCATTGGCCCCCGTCGACGTTGTAGGTCTGGGCGACGATGTATTCCGCCTCGTCGCTGGCGAGGAACACGGCCATGCCGGTCAGGTCCTCGGCGCGCCCCATCCGCCCGTACGGGACGCCCGCGCCGACCAGCCGCTTCTTCTCGCCGAGCGGGCGGTTCTCGTACTTGGCGAACAACGCGTCGACATCGTTCCAGTGCTCACCGTCGACCACGCCGGGCGCGATGGCGTTGACGTTGATGCGGTGCTTGATGAGAGCGAGGCCCGCCGACTGGGTCAGGCTGATGACGGCCGCCTTGGTGGCGCAGTAGACGGCGACCAGCCCTTCGCCCCGGCGGCCGGCCTGGCTCGCCATGTTGATGATCTTGCCGCCCCTACCGCGCGCGATCATCGATCGCGCGGCGGCCTGGAGGGTGAACAGCGTGCCGGCGACATTGACGGCGAAAAGCCTGTCGTAGCTGGCCTTGTCGATCTCCACGATCGGCTGGAGATCGAACAGCGCAGCGTTGTTGACCAGGATGTCGAGCCCGCCCGCCCTGGCTTCGACGGCGCGGACCGCCGCGCCGATGGAATCGAGGTCGGTCACGTCCAGCCGGACCGCGTAGGCGTTGGCGCCGATTTCCGCAGCCGCCTTCTCCGCGGCCTCAAGGTTGATGTCGCCGATGGCGACGCTGGCGCCCTCGCGCACATAGGCTTCGGCGAAGGCCTTGCCGATGCCGCGCGCGGCCCCGGTGATCAGCGCCGACTTGCGTGCGAGCCGCCCGGTCAAAGCGCCATCCCCTCGGCTCCGAAGCGATGCAGCTTGCTGGGGTCGGGCGTGAGATAGACCGTGTCGCCATGGTGGATGCCAACCTCGCCGCTCGCCCGCACGTTGATCGTGCCGAGATTGTCGGTGTGGACATGCAGGAACGTGTCTGCCCCGAGATGCTCGGCCACTCCGACCTTGCCCTTCCAGTCGCCGGCCGTCTTCGAGATGCCGATGTGCTCGGGACGGATGCCGATGGTGCTGGCGCCGTGCTTGGCTGCTTCCGCGCCCTCGATGAAGTTCATCTTGGGCGAGCCGATGAAGCCGGCGACGAAGAGGTTGCGCGGCGACCGGTAGAGCTCGAGCGGCGACCCGACCTGCTCGATGTTTCCGGCGTTCAGCACCACAATCTTGTCGGCCATGGTCATTGCCTCGACCTGGTCGTGGGTGACGTAGATCATCGTCGTCTTGAGCTGGTAGTGAAGCTCGCTGATCTCCAGTCGCATGGTGCCGCGCAGCGCCGCGTCGAGGTTGGACAGCGGTTCGTCGAACAGGAATGCGGAGGGCTGGCGGACGATGGCGCGGCCGATGGCGACGCGCTGGCGCTGGCCGCCGGACAATTGCCCCGGGCGCCGGTCCAGGTAGTTGGTGAGGTTGAGCACGCGCGCAGCATCGCTGACCTTGCGATCAATGGCGGCCTTGTCCTGGCCTGCCATCTTGAGCGGGAAGGCGATGTTGTTGCGCACGGTCATGTGCGGGTAGAGCGCGTAGGATTGGAACACCATGGCGAGCTTGCGCTTGGCCGGCGGCTCCGCGGTCACGTCGCGCCCGTCGATCTTGATCGAGCCGCCTGAGGTGTCCTCCAGGCCCGCGATCAGCCTGAGCAGGGTGGACTTGCCGCAGCCGGAGGGGCCGACGAAGACGACGAACTCGCCGTTCTCGATCTCGAGGTCGAGCTGGGGGATGATCGTCGTGGCGCCGAACGATTTCGAGACCTTGTCGAGAACTATGTTGCCCATGGGGTCCTCCCGGAATCTTTTCTATTTGACGGCGCCGAAGGTCAGGCCGCGGACGAGCTGGCGCTGCGAGAACCAGCCCATGATGAGGATTGGTGCGATCGCCAGCGTCGAGGCTGCCGAGAGCTTCGCCCAGAACAGCCCCTGTGGGCTCGAGAACGACGCGATGAAGGCCGTCAGCGGCGCGGCGTTGGCGGCGGAGAGCCGGATCGACCAGAAGGCTTCGTTCCAGGCCAGGATGATGTTGAGCAGCAGGGTCGAGGCGATGCCCGGCACCGCCATCGGCGTCAGCACATAGACGATCTCGTTGAACAGCGAGGCACCGTCCATCCGGGCCGCCTCGAGGATCTCGCCGGGGATCTCGCGGAAATAGGTGTAGAGCATCCAGATGACGATCGGCAGGTTGATCAGCGTGAGCACGATGGTCAGGCCGAGCCGCGTGTCGAGCAGGCCGGTGTCGCGGAAGAGCAGGTACATCGGCACCAAGACGCCGACCGCCGGCATCATCTTGGTCGACAGCATCCACATCAGCACGTCCTTGGTGCGCTTGGTGGGGGAGAAGGCCATGGACCAGGCCGACGGGATGGCGATGAGCAGCGCGATCAGCGTCGAGCCGACCGATATCACCACCGAATTCATGAACGGCTTGAAATAGTCGCGCTGCGATTGGACCTCGAAGTAGTTCTCCAGCGTGCCCGAGGGGATCAGGCTGATGCCGGCGATCGCCTCGGATTCGGTCTTGAAGCTGGTGATGATGGTGTAGAGGATCGGGAAGAAGATCACCAAGGCGACCGCCCACGCAGCGATCGTGGCCACCCATTTGCGTTGCGTCGAGACTTTGCGTGCCATGGGTGCCTCCTCTTACTTGTCCAGGTTCCGGCCGACCGCGCGCATCAGGAAGATGGCGACGATGTTGGCAAGGATGACCGCGATCACGCCGCCAGCGGATGCGCCGCCAATGTCGTAGCCCAGCAATGCCGTGCGGTAGATCAGGAAGGCGAGATTGGTGGTCGCGTAGCCCGGGCCGCCATTGGTGGTGACGAGGATCTCCGCATAGACGCCCAACAGGAAGATCGTCTGGATCAGGATGACCACGGTTATCGCGCGGGCGAGATGGGGCAGCGTCAGGTACCAGAAGCGGTTGACGAAGTTGGCGCCGTCCATCTCGGCGGCTTCCTTCTGCTCCTCGTCGAGCGACTGCAGGGCGGTGAGCAGGATGAGCGTGGCGAAGGGCAGCCATTGCCAGGCGACGATGATGATGATCGACAGCAGCGGATATTGCGCGAACCAGTCGACCGGTCTCAGCCCGAAGAACTTGTTGATGTCGGCCAGCACGCCGTAGCCGGGGTGCATGATCATGTTCTTCCACACCAGTGCCGCCACCGGCGGCATGACGAAGAAAGGCGAGATGATGAGGATGCGCACTATGCCCTGGCCGAAGATGGGCTGATCGAGCAGGAGTGCGAGCGCTATCCCGCCGATGACGGTGATGAGCAGCACGCCGACCACGATCGCCAGCGTGTTCCAGATCGACTGGATGAAGGCGGGATCGGTGACGAAGAACTTGTAGTTGAACAGCCCAGCGAAGCTGACGTTGGCCGGGTTGAGCAGGTTGTAGTTCTGGAAGGAGAACCACAGCGTCATCGCCAGCGGCACGATCATCCAGATGAACAGCAGGATGACCGAGGGCGCCATCATCAGGCGCGCGAGCGTCCGTGTTTGTCGAGTAGCCATGGCGAGCACTCCTTCGCGCGAACCGGTCGGAAAAAGCGGCCGCCCGACTGGGAACGGGCGGCCCAGGCTCCGGGAGGTTCTACTTTATGTAGCCGGCTTTGGTCATTTCGCGGACCGACACCTGCTGGGCCTGCGCCAGCGCGTCGTCGACCGACATCTGGCCAGCAAGTGCGGCCGAGAACAGCTGGCCGACGGTCGTGCCGAGACCCTGGAACTCGGGGATGGCCACGAACTGCACGCCGACATAGGGCACCGGCTTGACAGTGGGCTTGGTCGGGTCGGCCGCGTTGATCGAGTCCAGCGTCATCTTGGCGAAGGGCGCCGCCTTCTGGTACTCGGCGTTGTTGTAGAGCGAGGTGCGGGTGCCGGGAGGCACGTTGGCCCAGCCCTCCTTCGAGGCGACGAGGTCGAGATAGCCCTTGCTGGTAGCCCAGGCGACGAACTTCTCCGCTGCCTCGGCCTTCTGCGTGCCGGCGGGGATGCCGAGCGACCATGCCCACAGCCAGTTGCCACGCTTGCCGAGGCCGTTGTCAGGTGCGAGCGCATAGCCCACCTTGTCGGCGACCGTCGAGGCCTTGGGGTCGGAAACGAAGGATGCGGCGACGGTGGCGTCGATCCACATGCCGCACTTGCCTTGCTGGAACAGCGCCAGGTTCTCGTTGAAGCCGTTGGACGAGGCGCCTTGCGGACCGGCGTCGTTCATCAGCTTGACGTAGAAGTCGAGCGCGTTCTTCCACTCCGGCTGGTCGAACTGCGGTTGCCACTTCTCGTCGAACCATCGGGCGCCGAAGGAATTGGCCGTGGCGGTCAGGAACGCCATGTTCTCGCCCCAGCCCGCCTTGCCGCGCAGGCACACGCCGTTGATGTCGTTGGCGCGGTCGGTCATCTTGCGCGCCGCCTCGCCGATGAACTCCCAGGTCGGCGCGTCGGGCATGGTGAGGCCCGCCTTCTCCATCAGGTCCTTGCGATACATGACGAAGGAACTCTCGCCATAGAAGGGCGCGGCATAGAGCTTGCCGTCGGCGGACAGGCCGCCGGCGATGGCCGGGATGATGTCGGCGGTGTCGTAGTCGGCGCCGAGCTTGTCGAGCGGCAGCAGCCAGCCCTGCTTTGCCCAGATCGGAACCTCGTAGGTGCCGATTGTCATGACGTCGTACTGGCCGCCCTTGGTGGCGATGTCGGTGGTGACGCGCTCACGCAGGACGTTCTCTTCCAGCGTCACCCACTGCAGGTCGATGTCGGGGTTCTTCGCCTTGAAGTCGTCCGTCAGCTTCTGCATCCGGATCATGTCGCCGTTGTTGACGGTGGCGATGGTGATGGTCTCGGCATGCGCGGCAAACGCAAGCGCGCTCGCTCCGCACAGGCCCAGAAAGAGCGTGGTCAGTTTCATCGAAATCCTCCCATGGACCAAGGTGAGCATTTGCCTTGGTTGTGGGCAATTATTCATCCGGCGTGATTTATGTCAAGCACGAATCTGGGCGCGCGGACTCACCCTGGAGCGGCGCCCGGTGCAGTTCGTCGCATGCGGAGTGGGGAGGTGCCTGTGAGGCTGCGCCTGGCGGACTATCCGCCGGCGCTCGTCTGCTCCATTTCGGCGAGGATCCACTCGCGGAAGGCGCGGATGTTGGGCGCGTTGCGGCGGCTCTCGGGGTAGACAAGCCAGTAGCCCTGGCCGTCGTCGCCGAAGAGGTCGAATGGCTGGATCAGTCGCCCCTCGGCGATCTCGTTGGTGAAAAAGGCGCGTGTGAGGATCGCGACACCCTGGCCGGCTATCGCGGCCGCCGCTTCATAGGCCTGGGAGCCCATGCTCGTATCGGGGCGCCCCTCGAGGCTTTCCGGCGGCACGTTCGCCAGCGCGAACCAACGCGTCCACCAGAAGTCGCCGGGGTCGAGTATGTTGAGCTTGAGCAGGTCTGCAGGCTCTTTTACGCCACCGATGCTCGCTGCCAGCTTCGGGCTGAGCATCGGCGTGTACTGGGCGCGGAACAAGAGATGCGCGGCCAGACCCGGCCACTTGCCGTCGCCGGAGCGGATGCCGACGTCGACCTCCTCGCGCGAGAAATCCACCAGGTGGCTCGACGTGTCGAGCCGCACCGCGATCCCCGGATGCCGCATCTGGAAGGAGCCGATATGCCGGGCGAGCCAGTTCGAGGCGAAGGTGAGTACCGTCGAAATGCATAGCGTTCCTGCCGAACCGCTGCGCGCGGACGCATAGGCTTCGCTCAGCAGCGCAAAGGCCTCGCTGACCGAAGGCGCCATGCGGCGACCGGTCTCGGTCAGCACCACCTGCCGCGGACGACGCAGGAAGAGGGGAGTGCCGACCCGTTCCTCGAGCAGCTTGATCTGGTAGCTGACCGCGGCCTGGGTCATGCCCAGTTCTTCGGCGGCCTTGGTGAAGCTGGCATGCCGGGCCGCTGCCTCGAACACTCTGATCGCGGTCAAAGGCGGCAGCTGCAGGGCCATTATGCATAAGCTCTCTTAATGGGTCGCAATCGACATTCGATTGGAATTCAAGGGTTTCATGAACCAATATTCCGGTCAACCCATCAGGGGACTTAAGCATTTTCGGAGGTTCACGATCATGACCGCAGCACAGGCAAGGCTTTATCATTCCGGATCTGCGTCCTGGACCGTGCGACTGGGTGCGATGCTGGGTTGGCCCAAGCGGAGGGCGCGAAAGCGCCTGCTGGACGCCCGCGACCTGTCGGATCACCTCAAACGCGATGTCGGTTTTCTCGACGGCAATGACCCCAGCGGCCGACGGCTTTAGGCCGCCGCGAGCAGCCCGGCGGCCGTGCGCTCGTCGGTGATCAGCCCGTTGACCAGCCGCCTCGTGACGGCTGCGAGGATGCCCGGCAACTTGCGCTCGCCCATTGCGAGCGCCACCACCAGCGAACGTTCGCGCGACGGCAGGGGTGCCGAGGCGACCCTGTCATTGGTGATTCCCTCGATCAGCCGGCCGTCGCGGTCGAAGGCCCAACCGACGATCTCGCCCACGGCGCCTGCCTTCTGCAGCGCCTTCAGCTCGGATTCCGTAATGAACCCGTCCTCGTAGAGCGGCGCCCTAGGCCCCATGTCGCCGACGCCGACGAAGGTGACGTCGGCTTGCGCGGCGAGCGCCAGCGTCGGCTGGATCAGCGGCTGGCTGTGCAGCATGCGGCGCTCCTCCGACGAGGAGGCGATCGCCGGCAGCGGCATCGGGAAACTGCGCGCCTTGATCGTATCCGCCATCGTGAAGATGACATTGTAAAAGGCCGCCGAGCCGTCCGGCGAGATGTTGCCGGTCAGCGAGACGACCTTGTGTTGTGGGCATTCCATCGGTGGCAATTGCTCGATCGCCGCCTTCAGCGTGCGGCCCGTGCCGATTGCCATCACGATCGGCTCGGCCGAACGAAGCCATTTTTCGATCTCCGCGGCCGCCGCCTGGGCGATGCCGATTGTCGTCGACGACGAATCCGGATCGCTCGGCGTCACCTCCACGAGGTCGAGCGCAAAGCGGGAGCGCAGGCGCGCCGCGAGGTCGAGGCAGCTGGCGATGGGGTGGTCGACCCGGACCTTGATCAGCCCCTCGGACATGGCGAGCGAGACGAGCCGCTGGGCCGTCTGCCTCGAGACGCCGAGCTTGGTCGCGATCTGGTCCTGGGTATTGCCGGCCACGTAATAGAGCCAGCCAGCGCGGGCGGCGTCGTCGAGCCTGGGATTGGCGCTTTCGTGCCGGGCGCTCATGCTTTCTGCCTCAAATCGGTATGCTGCTATAGTCTTGCAGGGTTTTGCCGGTTGCGCAATTGCCCGATTGAGGCGTCATTTGTTCGTTCGGCGGATCGTGTGTTATCGTGCGCGTGGCCCGACCGCCCCCGGCTCTTGGCCGGTTCAACAGTTTCGTGGAAGCCTCTATGAACCAGACGAAAGGGGCACGTTCGATGATTCCGAAGGCAGTGTACTGGGATATGGACGGCACGCTGATCGATAGCGAACCGTTGCACGAGAGTTCGCTCGTCGCCGCGCTCCGCAGCGTCGGCATCGAGCCGCCGGTCGACCTGCATGCCCGCGTCGTCGGCCAGGCCGCGCGGCCCGTCTACGAATTCCTGCGCGACCAGTTCGGTCTCGGGCTCGAATTCGACGACTGGATCGCCCGCAAATACGACCACTACATGAGCCACGCGCCGTCGCTACTGCCGCGCGACGGCGCGATGGAGATTTTCCAGGACATGAAGGCGAACGGTGCCGTGCAGGCGATCGTCTCCAACTCCGACCGGATGGTGGTGGACGCCAATCTGCGGGCGGTCGGACTGCACGAGCCGGCAATGCGCACGATCAGCCGCAACGACGTGCGCAACGGCAAGCCCGATCCGGAGCCCTATCTGCGCGCTGCCTGGCTGACTGGAATAGATCCGACCGACACGGTGGTGATGGAAGACAGCTTCACCGGGGCGAGCGCCGGCGTCGCGGCCGGGATGCGCACCATCTTCTGGCCACAGGACAAGATCGACGGCCCTGATGGCGCGCTGATTGCACACAGCCCGGACGAGGTTCGCACCATCCTTGGATTGATCTGAGCCGGCAAACGACCTGGCCGGGATCCAGCGTCACCTGTTCCAGCAGGCGACCAGATGCCCCGGCGACCGCTCGGTGAGTTTCGGAGCCTCCTGCTTGCATTGCGCCGTCGCCAGCGGGCAGCGGGTCGAGAAGCGGCAGCCGGGCGGGGGATTGACCAGGTCCGGGATTTCGCCGCCATAGACGATCCGCTTGCGCTGCCTTTGCGTGCGCGGATCGGGCACCGGCACCGCCGAAAGCAATGCCTCAGTGTAGGGATGGATCGGGTGGTCGTAGAGCTCGTCCCGCTCGGCGACCTCGACCATGCGGCCGGCGTAGAGGATCGCAACGCGGTGCGAGATGTGCCGTACCACCGATAGGTCGTGCGCGATAAACAGGTAGCTAAGGCCCAGTTCCTTCTGCAGGTCCTGCATCAGGTTCACCACCTGCGCCCTCACCGACACGTCGAGTGCCGAAACCGGCTCGTCGGCGACGATGAATTCGGGCTGCAACGCCAGCGCGCGTGCGATTCCGATGCGCTGACGCTGCCCCCCGGAGAAAGCGTGCGGGAAACGGTCATGCGCGTCGGCCGGCAGTCCGACGACGCGCAGCAGCTCCGTGATGCGGTCCCGTGCCTCGTCGACATGCCGTATCAGCCCGTGCACCAGCAGCGGTTCGGCGACGATGTCGATCACCCGCATGCGCGGGTTGAGGCTGGCGTAGGGATCCTGGAAGACGAGCTGCATGTTGCGCCGAAGCTTGCGCAGCGCCTCGCCGCTGACATTGGTGATGTCCTTGCCCTGGAATACGATCCTGCCGGAGGAGGCCTTGATGCGCCTCAGCACCGCGCGTCCCGTGGTGGTCTTTCCGGAGCCGGATTCGCCGACCAGGCCCAGCGTCTCGCCGGGCCGGAGGTCGAAGGAGATGTCCTCCAGCGCCTTGAACGCTCTCGGACGGCCCCAGAACCCCTGCGCACCGGTTTCGTAAGTGACATCGAGCCCCTGGACGCTGAGGAGCGGCGGTGCTGGCGAGGCGGCTGGCACGGCGTTGAGCATTGGACGTTCCTAGCTGGGCAACGAAGGTGACATCAGCGGCGTGGCCCAGGCCGGAACCGAAGGCTTCCAGCATGCTGCCTCCGCATCCGGCCGGATGTGCTCGAGGCTCGGCGCCTTGCGGCAGGCCTCTCCCGAGAGCGGGCAGCGCTGCTGGAACGAGCACCCCTCGGGCGGCATCACCAGATTGGGGGGCGTGCCCTCGATCGAAACCAGGCGGTCCGACACCTCGTCGAGCCGTGGCGTAGAGCGCAGCAGCCCTTGCGTATAGGGATGGGCCGGACGCTCGAACACGTCCTCGGCCAGCCCCGTCTCGATGATCTGTCCGGCATACATAACCGCCACGCGGTGGCAGAGGCCGGCGACGACGCCGAGATCGTGGGTGATGAGGATGACGGACAGGCCGAGGGTTTCCTGCAACTGTGCCAGCAGTTCGAGGATCTGCGCCTGAATGGTGACGTCGAGCGCGGTGGTGGGCTCGTCCGCGATCAGCAGTTGCGGCTCGCAGGCGATCGCCATGGCGATCATGACGCGCTGGCGCATGCCGCCGGAAAACTCGTGCGGATGCTGGTCGAGCCGGCGGCGCGGGGCGCTGATGCCGACTGCCGCCAGCAATTCCTCCGCCCGGTTGCGCGCCTGGGCGCGCGTCATGCCGAGGTGGCGCTCAAGGACCTCGCCGATCTGCGTGCCAATCTTGAGGACCGGATTGAGCGAGGTCATCGGGTCCTGGAAGACCATGGCGACTTCCTTGCCGCGGACATCCTGGGCGTAGCGCTCGCCGTCGCGGCCGAACAGCGACCGGCCCTTCCAGCGTATATCGCCGGAGGCGATCCGCCCGGGCATGTCGATCAGGCCCATGACTGCCTGGGCCGTCACGCTCTTGCCCGAGCCGGACTCCCCGACCACCCCCAGCGTTTCCCCACGCCCGATGGAAAGGGTGACGCCGCGCAAGCCCTGGACCAAGCCCCGCCTGGTATCGAACTCGACCTTGAGGTTGTCGACCTCGAGCAGCGGGGCGCTGCTGCTGATGGCGCTGACGCTCATGACCGTCCTCCCTGGTTCTGGGATGCCGGGCCAGCACCTGCCTTGCGGCCGCGCCGCGCTGCTGCCTTGGCTCGCTGGTAGGCGAAGCGCTTCTCTCGCTCCTGCGGATCGGTCGTGACCCGCACCCAGCTGGCGAAGAGATTGACCGCGAGAACGGTGATCGCGATGGACATGCCGGGGAAGGTGATGAGCCACCAGGCGACGAAGATGTAGTCGCGCCCGTTGGCGACATCGAGGCCCCAGCTCGTCGCCGGCGGCTGCACGCCGAGGCCGAGGAAGGAAAGCGCGGCTTCCGCCAGCACGATGTTGGTGAATTCGAGGATGCCGAGGGTGAGCAGCGGCGAGATCAGGTTGGGCAGGATGTGGCGGAAGATGACGCGTGAGGTGCGGCAGCCGATCATCTCGGCGGCCTCGACATAGGGCATCTGCCGGACCGAGAGCACGATGCCGCGCACAACCCGCGCGTAGACCATCCAGTTGGTGATGGCGAGAACGATGATCATTGTCGTCATGCTCGGCCCGATCACCGAGATGACCAGCAGGATGAGCAGCAGGCCTGGAAAGGCGACCTGCACGTCGACGATGCGCATGATCACCGAATCCGTCCGGCCGCCCTTGAAGCCGGCCCACAGGCCGAGGACCACGCCGAACGTGCCCGCCGCCAGCACGACCACCACGCCAACGAGCAGTGAGGCGCGGGCGCCGTAGATGACGCGCGAAAGCACGTCGCGGCCAAGGTGATCGGTGCCGAGAATGTGCTCCCAGCTCCCCTTCGGCAGCCAGGCCGGCGGCTTGAGGCGCGAGATGACCGACTGCGCGGCGGGATCGTACGGGGCGATCAGCGGCGCGAAGATTGCCATCAGGAGAAGGGCCACGATGACCGCGAAGCCGAGCGTGCCGAGCTTGTCCTGCCAGAGCTCGCGGCCGAGTTCGTCCAGTCGTGCCAGGAATGCTGGTCCGCGGTGGGCCTTGGGTGTGGCGATTACCGGTCTCGTCGTTGGCATGGGGATAGCCATCTCAAGCCAACCTTATCCGTGGATCGATGAGTTTGTAGACGACGTCGAGCGCGACATTGATGACCACGATCAGGATCGCCACTGTGAAGACGATCGCCTGCAGCAGGAACAGGTCGCTCTTCTGGATCGCCTGCATGGCGGTCAGCCCGAGGCCCGGCCAGGCGAAGACGGTCTCGACGACCACCGTGTAGCCGGCAAGCGCGCTGATCAGTTCCCAGCCGGCGAGGGTGACGAACGGCACCAGCGTGTTGCGCATGGCGTGCACCATGACGACGCGCGGAAAGCGCAGCCCCTTGGCGCGCGCGGTCTTCACATATTGCTGGTTGAGTTCGTCGATCATCGACGAACGCACCAGCATGACCAGCCGCGCCAGCGACGGCATGGCAAGGGTTACCGCCGGCAGGATGTAGTAGGCCATGCCGCCCATGCCCGATGTCGGCAACCATCTCAGCGTCACCGCGAAGAACACGATGAGGATGAGCCCGAACCAGAACTGCGGCAGCGACAAGCCGAACAGGCCCACGAACACGGTGGTGCGGTCGATCCAGCCTCCGGGTCTCAAGGCCGCGATCGCGCCGAGCGGCAGGGCTAAGAGTATTGCCAGCCCCAGGCCCGCCCCGATCAGCTTCAGCGTGTTGGGAAGGCGCTCGAGCACGACGTCGAGGGCCGGCCGGCGCTGCCACATGCTCTCGCCGAAATCGAGCCGGGCAAGATCGCCGACGAAATCGACGAATTGTTCGCCCATCGGCCGGTCGAGACCGACCTGTTGGGCGAATGCCGCACGCTGCTCGTCGGTTGCCGAAAGGGGCAGCATGACCCTGACGGGATCGCCGACCATCCTGGTGGCGATGAAGACAATCAAGGTCACGCCGATGACGACAAGGAGACCTTGTCCAATGCGGCGGAGCAGAAAACCACCCATATTCCTCTCCATTTCCCGAGGCCGGCCACCCCCTTGTTGAGCCGGCTTCAGGTCGGCGGGTTCGTTGATTGTTTCGTATCGAACCCGCCGTCTGCGTTGATTACTCCGTGACCTTCATCTCCTTCACGAGGAGCTTGGAGTCGACGCGCGGCTGCCACTCGAGTCGCTTGGAGAAGCCGTAGATGTCCTGTTGGTTCAGGAGCGGGGCAAGATACGACTGCTCGTATGACTTCTTGGTGAGGGCATCGTACATGGCCTGGCGCTTTTCGACGTCCGTCTCGGTCCTGGCGGCGCTGATCTGGTCCGACATTTCCTGGTCGCTGTTCGACGCGGCGCTGGCCTTGCTCTGCAGAGCAAACGTCATTTCACGGTCGGCGTCGAGCAGTTCGTTCGAGTTCGAGACGAAAATCGCGTCCGGGCGCTTGTTCTTGTCGAAGAGCTGGTTGAGGTACTCGCCGAAGTCCTCGATGCGAATCTCGACGTTGAGCCCGGTCTCCTTCCAGTAGGCGCCGACGGCCTCGATCAGCTCGCGGTCCTTGAGCCAGCGGCCGGCCTCGCCGACGATCGTCACGGTCTTGCCCTCGGCTCCGGCTTCCTTCACCAGGGCCTTGGCCTTGTCGAGATCGAACGTGTATTCGGGCAGCGCCTTGTTGTAGCCGAAGGCCTTGGGGTTCACGAGCTGGCCCTTTACCGGGCTGGCGTAACCGCCGAACAGGCTGTCGGCGAGGGCCTTGCGGTCCACGGAGATGTTCAACGCCTCGCGGACGCGCGGATCCTTGGTCACCTCGTTATCGGTCGACAGGATCATGACCGTGGTTTCGAGGCCGCTGACGGCCGCGAACTTCGGCGCCTGCTCGGCGAATTCGGGCAGGAGATTGGTGATGACGTCGAGTTCGCCGGCCATCAGACCGGACAGGCGCGTTCCCGATTCACCCACGAAGCGGTAGGTCACCTTGTCGATGGTCGGCGCGTCGCCCCAATATTCGGCGTTTTTCTCCAGAACGATGTCCTGGCCGCGATTCCAGCTCGTGAACTTGTAGGGGCCGGTGCCGACCGGCGCCTCGGCGAACTTGGCGTCGGCCGAGTAGCTCGCCGGGACCATCTTCATCCAGTACATGCGCGACGGCAGGATCGGGTCCGGTCCGGATGTCGTGACGCGAACCGTAAGGTCGTCGACCTTCGCTGCGCCGGTGATGGTGCCGAAATAGGCCATCTGCTCGGACTTGAACGCCGGGTCGATGACGCGCTTGACGCTGTTGACGACGGCGTCGGCGTTGAAGGCCTCGCCGTTGTGGAACTTGACGTCGGGGCGCAGTTTGAATTCCCAGGTCGTCGGGTCGACCTGTACGGGTGCGGCCGCTGCCAGGCCGGCGACCAGCTCGCCTTCCGGCGTGCGGGCCATGAGGGTTTCGTAGACGTTGTCGTTGATCGCGCGCTCGCCGCCGTCGTCGCGTATCTGCGGGTCCAGCGTCGAGGGCTCGGAGCCGATAGCGATGGTGATATCAGCGGCTTCCGCCGCCAGCGGCGAAAGCGCCATGATGGCCGCCAAGGCGGCACTGCTTGCCAGTCTCGTCAATAAGTTCATCGGTCCACCCATTTGCTGACAACAAAACTAGCGACTGTGCGCGGTCTTGTGCTGCGCTGACATCGCGGGCCGCCACATCCCTCGTTGGGAAGAGTGGATTGTATGCAATCGACTGTCAAGCGTTAGTTTGTTAACTTTCAGGCCGTGATCCTGCAAATGTGGTCGGGTCGCCGAAATTGCTAAATAAGCTATTGAAAATGCACAAATTTTATAACGTGATTGCTGAAATTTCGTTCATGAATGCTGAATCTGCGTGCAGGGCGATCGGGCAATCTGGCTATTTCTTGGATATAGTATACCAAAAATCACCGTTTGGCGGGTCTCAAAGGCGATATTTTCCGGCCCGCATTGCCGATACGGCAGGCCAGTAGTTCGGCAGGGCAAGGGCTCAGCCGCCCCCGCACGACGCTGGACCACTACATTGCCACCGCGCCGAGCCCCGACGAGGCATCTTGATCGAGTTTCGCCGGATGCAAGCGTGACTTCGGCTCGCCGACTTATACTTGCTGACCGGCCGGCGGGATTTTGCGTTTCGGCTATCGCGTTTTCGGCATTCACCATGCAGAACACGGTCTTTGGTGGCCCGTCGGGCGTCGAAGTGGGCAGCAGTGTGTGTTTCCTTATGAGAAGAAACGCGGCGGCAGCCGCACCGGTTCGGGGTCGAGCCGCTCGAACACCGCCGCCATGTCGAACAGCCGATGTTCGGAGCCGCGCGCGCCGACGATCTGCAATCCGGCGGGCATGGAGCCTGCCGCCTTGCCGAACGGAAATGCCAGCGAGGGATGCCCTGTCAGGTTGGCGAGGATGTTGGGGATCGGCTCCTCGAGGAAGTAGAACTTATCGACAGCCCTCAAGGGGCCGGCGGATGCCAGCGCGCCCGGCAACAGGATGGCGTCGACCGCCGCCAGCTCCTTGTCGAGCCGCTGCCGCAGCAGGCTTCTCAGCTTTTGCGCGGCAACAAGGTCGGTGGCGCCAAGGCATTCGCCGACGAGCGCACGCCCACGGAACATCTCCCCGAACGCCGAGAAATTGCCGCGCACCTCGGATCCGTATTCGGCCGCCACTTCCGCCATCATCACGATGCTTCCGGGCGCATGGAATGTCTCGAGCGGCGGCAGGTCGAGCTCGACCAGTGTCCCGCCGTTGCTGGAGAACAGTTCGACGGCGTCGCGCATCGCCGCGGTCATTTCGGGTTTCAGTTTCTGGCCCAGGCCCCAGCCGCTGGAGGAGACGCCCAGCCGCATGCCGGCGAACGAAGGCTCCTCGGCATAGGGCGGCCGCATCAGGGGCGTGCCGGACATCGCGGCATAGAAGGCACGGCAGTCTTCGACCCGTGCCGCGATGGGACCGCAATGGTCCATCGAACGCGCGAGCGTGTCGACGCCTTCCACTGGGACCACGCCGAAGCCGGGCTTCAGCCCCACCATTCCGCACATGGTCGAGGGCAGGCGGATGGACCCCGCTGTATCGGTCGCGACCGAGCCCTTGCACAGGCCGGCGGCCACGGTCACGCCCGATCCGCTCGACGATCCGCCGGGGAACATGTCGGTGTTCCACGGATTGCGCGCGGGCGGAAACGGCAGGTCGAAGGACGGTCCGCCGAAAGCCAGCTCATGGCAGTTGGCCTTGCCGATGATGATGGCGCCTGCATCCCGCAGCCGGCGCACGACCGGGGCGTCGCTCCCTGGCATGCGGCCCAGGCGCGAATGCGAGGCGCCCGTATTGGGCATGCCGGCAACGTCGACGATGTCCTTGACCGAGACGGGTACGCCGGCGAGCGGCCCCGCGGGTTTGCCTGCGGCAATCTGGCCGTCCAGCGATTTCGCCTCGGCAAGTGCCGCGTCGCGCGCGACATGGACATAGCCCGACAATTCGCCGTCGAAGCGCTCGATCCTGTCGAGGAAATGCGCGGTGACCTCGACCGCCGACACCTCGCGCCGGCCGACCGCCGCCGCCAGTTTCGACACCGAGAGACGTTCCAGCGCGGTCATGCCCGGTCATCCTTGCCATGCTGGCGCAGGAGTACGGCCACCTGCCTGGCCAGCCGCTCAAGCACGGCGACCCCACGTGCGAAGTCGGCCACTTCGGTCGCGCTCGCTCCTTCGGGCAGCGTGATGGCGGGTCGGATGGGTGCAAGCGGATTTACGTCGCGCATGGTGCCTTCACTTCTGTGGCCAGTTCCGAATTGATCAGTATACGTTCGAAATGCATTGTAGGAAGCGGGTGCGGAGAGGGGACGGGATGGTTCAGGGCAGCAAGCGTTTCGATGTCGTCGTGGTCGGCGGCGGCATAGTCGGGTTGTCGGCGGCCCTCGAAGCGCAGTCGCGCGGGCTCTCGGTCGCTGTGATCGATCCCGGCATCGCGACGGGGCGGGCATCCTACGGCAATGCCGGCGTGCTCAGCCGCGGCTCGATCTTCCCGATGGCGGCGCCCGGTATCCGCGCCCGCCTGCCTCGCTATGCAATGGGGCGGGATATCGCCGTGCGAGCCCGCCTGCGCTCCCTTCCGTACCTGATGCCGTGGCTTGTCCGTTTCCTCCTGGCGGCAGAGGAGAGTGCCTGGCGACGCGCCGCTGCCGCGCTCGACCCGATGGTCGCGCAAGCCTTCGACCGGCACGTGGCGATGGCTGACCTGGTCGGCGGTCGCCATCTCATCAGGGCTAACGGCTGGCTGAGGCTCTATCGCAGCGGCGATGCCTTTGCCGGCAGCGCGCTCGAGCGCGAGGTGCTTGCCCATCACGGCGTGCGCATCGAATGTCTCGGCGAAGACGAGATCCGCCAACTCGAACCGCATCTCGCCCACCGCTTCAGCCACGGCATTTTTTTCCCGGACACCGGCTCCGTGGAGAGCCCCGGCGAACTGGTCGAGCTCTATCGCGCTGCTGCCGAGGGCAGGGGCGCCGCGTTCGTTGAAAGCACTGCGGACGCCATCGTCGAAACCGAGGGCGGCATGGCCGTCGTTGCAGGCGGACGCCGCATCGAGGGCGGCCACGTGGTTCTTGCTGCCGGGGCCCGCTCGGCCATCCTTGCCCGGACGCTCGGCTACCGTTTTCCGCTCGCCGCCGAGCGCGGCTACCACCGCCACTTCGAGCTTCCCGAAGGTGTCGAACTGCGCCGGCCGGTCTATGATGCCGGCGGCGGCTATGTGCTGTCGCCGATGAATGGCAATGTGCGCCTGCTGACCGGCGTCGAACTGGCGCGGCCCGACGACGCGCCGGACTATACGCAGATCGAGGCGGTCGAGCCGGATGCGCGCAGGACGCTCGCCTTCACCCGCTCTATCGAGGAGAAGCCCTGGATGGGCAGTCGTCCGTCGACGCCAGACGGGCTTCCGGTCATCGGTCGCGCGGCCCGGCATCCGCGTCTCGTCTTCGCCTTCGGCCACGGGCATATCGGCTTCGCCAACGGCCCCGCCACGGGGGCAATCGTTGCGTCCCTCATCGCCGGTGAGAAGCCGCCATTGCCGGTCGAAGCCTTCTCCCCGGCCCGCTTTGGCGGCTAGCTCTCTCGCGGCCGGTCCGATCACGGTAGGGTCAGCCCGCCGTCGACATGCAGCGACTGGCCGGTGATCTGGCCCGCCTCGCGCGAAAGCAGGAACTGGATGGCTGCGGCAACGTCCGCAGGCTCGGTCAGGCGGCCGGTGGGCGTCACCGCGATCGCTTTTTCGAGTGCAGAAGTGGTGGCTGCGAAATGCCCCTTGGGATCCTTGCGGGTAAAGCCCGGAACCACGCAGTTGATGGTGACGCCCTTCGGGGCCAGTTGCACCGCCATCGACTTCGCAAGCGCCTCCAGCGCGGCCTTGGCGGCCGAGGTCGCCGGGAAGTGAATCTCGGCTGTGCCGAAGATGTGGGCGACGAACGAACTGACGACTACGACGCGAGCCCATTCGGAAGTGACGAGGTCAGCCATGGCCGCATCGACGAGCCGCAGCAGCGCCGTCGGCATCGTGTCGAAGGCCTGCGAAAGGTCCTCGGGGCGAACCTCGCCCAGGGTCGAGCGTGCCGCCTGGGCGGCGTTGCTGATGATCTGGTCCACGCGCCCGAACCGCCTGCGCGCAGCCTCCACCATCGCGGCGGGAACCGCCGGTTCGGCGAGGTCGCCGAGCACGATGTCTACGGATGCGCCTTTCCGTTCACAGATGTCGGCCACCGCCGCCAGCCCATCGGCGTTCTTGCGCGTGTGCAGCACCAGGCCTGTGCCTGGAGCGGACAGACGCCGCGCCGTTTCGGCGCCGATGCCGCTGCCTGCACCGGTGATGAGCACGATACGATCGAATGACCTGGCCAAGTTGCTGTCCCCGTTGTTGCTGAATGAGATGTGTAGCGACGGCCGGGTCAGACGCCCAGGGCCTGCCCGTCCTTGCGTTTGTCCGAGCCGCCGAGCAGGCTGCCGTCCTGGTCGCGCATGACGAATTGCGCTCCGCCGAAGTCGCTGCGGCCTGCCAGTTCTCCCGCGCCGGCCGGGTCGGTGTAGCCCGCGTCGCGCAGCGTCTTGGCGATGGCTGCGGGCGTTCCCGGCTCGATCGCCAGCTCGTTTGCACCTTCCAGGCGCCAGCGCGGCGCGTCGATGGCAGGCTGCAGCTTTTCGCCCCAGGCGGCGAGCCGGACCAGCAATTGCACGTGGCCTTGCGGCTGCATCGCCCCGCCGACGACGCCGAAGCCCGCGTGGAAACGTCCACCCTTGAGGGCGGCAGCCGGCACCACGGTGTGGTAGGCGCGTTTCGACGGGCCGGGGCCGTTGATGTGGCCGGGCTCGGAGAAGCCGAAACCGCGGTTCTGCAGCACGAAGCCGCAGCCGGGCACACCGATGCCGGAGCCGAAGCGCTTGAACACACTGCTCATCAGCGTGACGGCGAGCCCTTCGCGATCGACGACCACCGTGCAGACCGTGTTGCCGGCCGGATCCGCGACTGTCTTCCTGGCCTTGGCCATCGCCCGGCCCACAGCTTCGACCATCGCCAGCGTCGTCCCCGGATCGTCGCGGTCGAGCGGCTGGGAATCCAGTTCCTCGAGCGCGTCAAGCACAGCGACGCCATGCGTGTTGGGTGGGCATTCGAGCACGGTAAGGCCGCGGAAGCCGCGACGCAGCGGCTCGCCGAAATCGCCCCGGTGGGCGGCGAAATCCTCCGCGGCGAGCACGCCGCCTTTAGCGCGGTTGGCGGTCGCGGCCTGGTGCGCGGGTTCGCCGAGATAGAAGGCCTCGGGGCCCTCGGCAGCGACGGCGCGCAGCACCTTGGCCAGTTGCGGATTGGCGAAGCGTTCTCCGGGACGCGGCGCCTGTCCTGCCCGGTAGAATTCGGCCGCCGCTGGATCCGACTTGAACACCGGTTCGAACAGCGCCCATTCGCGCGCCGTGATCGGCAAGACGTCGAAGCCTTCCACTGCGAGCGCGATCGCTGGCGCCAGCAACTGCGGCATCGGCAGCCGTCCGTAGCGGGCGTGCAGGTCGAACCAGCCGCGCACCGCGCCGGGCACCGTAACCGAAAGGGCATGCCGTTCCGGAATGCGCCTGTTTGGCAGGGCTTCGACGACGTCAAGCGTCAGGGCAGCCGGGGAGCGGCCCGTGCCGTTGTAGCTGACGGCGCGTCCGTCCGGCTCGACCAGCATGGCGAGCACATCGCCGCCGATGCCGGTGGCCATGGGCTCGACGACGCCGAGGATCGCGTCGGCGGCGATTGCCGCATCGACCGCCGATCCGCCAGCCACCAGCACGTCGCGCGCGGTCCGGGCAGCCAGCGGATGGCCGGTCGCGACCATCGCGTTATCGCTGCGCACCGTTCCGTCGGTCGAACTGTCCATCGTCTGCTCCCTCGGCACTGCTCGACCTTCCCACATACTGTATGCGCGAGTCGATGCGGATGGCGCCAACTCTAGAATGCGGCTTGCGCTGATGTCAATTTGGTATACAGTATTCCAAATCGAACCAGAAAACGCATCGCGACGACAGGGGAACCCGATGACTGCGCCGATGAACCCGGACGAATTCCGCACCGCGCTCGAGAACGCCATCAAGGGCAAGAGCGCCAACAAGTCGCCCTTCAGCGTCGGCTGGGCCAGCGGCAAGCTGAGCCGTGAGCACCTCGCCCGCTGGGCCGAGAACCACTACCACTATGTCGGACCGTTCGCGGATTACCTCGGCTACATCTACGCCCGCATGCCGGAGCAGTATGTCGAGGCCAAGGACTTCCTGCTCGCCAACATGTATGAGGAAGAGATCGGCGGCGACCGCCACACCGACCTGCTGATCCGCTTCGGCGAGGCCTGCGGCACGACCCGCGAGCGTATCACCGATCCGGAAAACATGTCGCCCACCACCCGCGGCCTGCAGAGCTGGTGCTATGCGGTGGCCATGCGCGAGGACCCGATCGTTGCGGTCGCAGGTCTCGTCGTCGGCCTGGAATCCCAGGTGCCGTCGATCTACCGCAAGCAGACACCGACGCTGCGCGACAAGTACGGTTTCAACGACGAGGAGGTCGAGTTCTTCGACCTGCACATCGTCTCTGACGAGATCCACGGTGAGCGCGGCTACCAGATCGTGCTGGAGCATGCCCGTACCGTAGAGATGCAGCAGCGCTGCCTCAAGATCTGCGAGGTCGGCGCCCAGATGCGGCTGCTCTACACCACCGCACTCTACAACGACTATGTCGCCGAGGATGTGAAGCTCGGCAAGATCGCGCCGATGGAACCGGAACTCGCCGGCATCGGCGGCGTCTGAGGGCGACCCATGCCGACAGTCGTCATCCACAGCAAGGGCGAAGCTTATTCCGGCGAAGTCAAGGAGGACACCAACCTCGTCGTCCGCGCCGGCATCAAGCAGTTCCCGTTTCCCCACCTCGCCTACAAATGCGGCATGGGGAAATGCGGCACCTGCGCCAGCCGCATCCTTGGCGGCGCCGAGCACCTGCCTCCGCCCAACTGGAAGGAGAAGAAGGTGCTCGGCGACAAGATCGACGAGGGCTTCCGCCTGGTCTGCCAGCTGTGGATCAAGCACGACATCGAGCTTCGCCAGGAAAAGGTGGTGGAGCCGCAGCTCTAGCGGCCCATCCGGAACACAAGCGCCGCGCCTTTCGGTGCGGCGCGCGAACAGCCGCGGCCCGGCCGCACGCAGCAATCAGCACGAGGTGACCCAATGTATGTGGTTCTGACGACCAAGCCGGGCGAATTCCGGACCGAGATGAGCCCCGGCGTTCAGCCGGTCGAGACCTACGACTACATCTTCTATGGCCGCAAGCGTGCGAGCTTCACGATCGCCAAGCTGGCCGACGACGAGCAGGCGCGCATCCGCATCGTCGAGGACGAGCCGCCGCAGATCGAGAACAACGTGCCGTGCAAGCTGTTCGAGAAGTTCGACACGGTCGAGGACGCCCGCCACGAGCTCAAGACGCTGACCACCTACGGCAGCATGGACATCCAGCTCAAGCTGGTCTGACCGGCCAACGCATCGAACGCGCCGATGATCAACATCACCTTCATCACCAACGACAACAAGCAGGTGTCCGCGCCCGAAAACAGCAATTTGCTGCGCGTGTCGCTGCGCGAGAAGGGGGGTATCCCCTTCAAGTGCGGCGGCGGGCTCTGCGGCACCTGCAAATGCAGGATCGAGACCGGCATCGAGAACACCGATGCGGTCAAGCCCAAGGAGCGCAATCACCTGACTCCAGACGATCTCGCCGCCGGCTTCCGCATGGCCTGCCAGACCTTCGTGCTCGGCGACGTCAGCGTCTCCTGGGTGCCCAAGACCCGCTGACGCGCCCAAACCCGAAAGCAGAACCGACCGATGACTGAGCGACACCTGAACCACATCGCCGGCGAATGGCAGCCCGCGTTGAGCGGCGGCACCTTCGAGGACCGCAATCCCGCCGACGAGCGCGACCTCATCGGCCTGTTCCCGGATTCGGACGCCGCCGACGTCGCCGCTGCCGTTGCCGGGGTCGCTTCCGCCTGGCCGGCCTGGGCGGCGCAGTCGCCGGAGGTGCGTGCCGACGTGTTGTTCCGTGCCGCCGATATCATGGCCCGCCGCGCCGACGAGATCGCCGCCGAGCTCACCCGCGAGGAAGGCAAGACGCTCAACGAGGCGCGCAACGAAGCCCGGCGCATCGCCGCCAACTTCCGGCTCTATGCCGGCGAGGCCCTGCGCCTCAACGGCGAGACCTACCCGAGCGAAAGCGCCCAGCTGGTGCTGTCGGTGCGCCAGCCGGTGGGCGTGGTCGCCGTCATCACGCCCTGGAACTTCCCGCTGTCGATGGCCGCCCGCAAGCTCGGCCCCGCGCTCGCCGCCGGCAACGGCGTCGTGTTCAAGCCGTCGGAAACCACCCCGCTGATGGGCCAGCGCCTCGTCGAGGTGCTGCTCGAGGCGGGCCTGCCGCCCAAGCTCGTGGCGCTCGTCCAGGGCAAGGGCTCCAAGGTCGGCAAGGCGATCACTGCCAATGCCGGCGTCGACGCGCTGACCTTCACCGGCTCCTATGGCGTTGGCGCGCAGATCGCGGCGGCCCTTTCCACCGACACGCGCGTGCAGCTCGAGATGGGCGGCAAGAACGCCACCGTGGTGCTGGCCGACGCCAGCGTCGACAAGGCGGCAGCCGTCATCGAGCGCGGCGCCTTCGGCCTCACCGGCCAGGCCTGCACCGGCACCAGCCGCGTGCTCGTCGCCCGTCCGCTCTATGCCGAGTTGGTCGCCCGGCTCGAAAAATCGGCCGCCGCGATCAAGGTCGGCCCCGGCACGGCCGAAGGCGTGCAGATGGGGCCGCTTGCGACCCGCGCCCAGTATGACAAGGTCTTGGCCTATGTCGGCATCGCCCGCGAGGAGGGCGGCCGCGTCGTCGGTGGCGACGCGTTGCGCGAGACCGATCCGGCGCTGGGCCATGGCTATTTCGTCCGCCCGGCTGTCGTCTCCGACCTGCCGGAAACGAGCCGCCTGTGGCGCGAGGAGATTTTTGGCCCGGTCGTGGCCGTGCGTCCGATCGACAGCCTCGACGAGGCGATCCGGCTCGCCGACGACACCGAATACGGCCTCGCGGTCTCGCTCGTCACCGGCGACCTGCCGTCGGTGCTGCGCTTCGCCCGCGAGACCCAGCACGGCATCGTCAAGGTCAACAGCCCGACCACGGGTGTCTCCCTCAACGCGCCCTTCGGCGGCCTGAAGCATTCCAGCAACCAGGCGGCCAAGGAGCAGGGCGGCGCAAACGTCATGGATTTCTACAGCCGCATCAAGAGCATCTATCTTGGGGCCTGACATGCTCGACGGCCTGCTTGAGCTGATGCCCGGCGACTTCGTGCCGGGCCATCTGTTCGGCATGGGCGCCATGGTTTTCGTCGCGGCCCTTCTCCAGGGCATTGGCGGGCTGGGCTTCGCCATGGTGTCGGCGCCGCTCGCAGTATTGTTCTTTCCCGAGATGGCGCCCGGGCCGCTGCTGGTGCTCGGCGCCGGTCTCGCCTTGATGGGGCTCATGCGCGACTTCGATGCCGTCGACTGGCCGAGCGTGACCACGCTGATGGTCGGCCGCGCCGGTGGCACACTGCTCGCGGGTGCTACGCTCGCCGCCTTGCCCACCAATGCGTTTTCGATCGTCTTCGCGCTGCTGATCCTGGCCGGCGTCGGCCTGAGTTTCGCCGGCTGGAAAGTCGAGGCCTCGCGGCCAAACCTCGCGATCGCCGGCCTCGCTTCGGGGCTGATGGGCACGATAACCTCGTCGGGCGCGCCGCCCTTTGCCATCGTCATGCAATATGTACCGCCACGCCAGATGCGGGCCACCATCAGTTGCGTCTTCTTCGCCGGCGCCATCCTGTCGCTTCTGATGCTGGCCTATGTCGACCGCTTCACCCTGCCGCAGCTCTGGCTCGGTATCCTGCTTTTCCCGCTGATGCTCGGCGGCTTCATCGTCTCCGGCCGCTTCATCCGCCACGTCTCGCCGCGCGGCGTACGCATCCTGCTGCTCTCCATGTCCGGCCTCGGCGCGCTCGGCATTCTCGCGAGGACCCTGCTCCAATGACCTTGCCGCACATCACCGACGAGATGGTCGAGGCTGCGATCAGCGCCGCCGAGGCCCGCGAGGTGCTGGCCGACGCCTTCCTGCGCTTCGGCCGGGAGGAGGCTGCGATGCAGGCGCGCATTCGCAGCGAGGCCGGCGGCGTCAAGCTGTCGACGCTGGGCGCGGTCATCCCCGGCCAGGAAGTGGTCGGCGCCAAGGTCTACACTACCATCAAAGGCCAGTTCTCCTTCATCATCCTGCTGTTCTCCTCGGTGGACGGTCGCGCGCTCGCCACCTTTGACGCCGGTGCTATCACCCGACTGAGGACCGCCGGCTGCTCGGTCATCGCCGCGCAGCGTCTTGCCCGCCCCGCGTCCTCGACGCTGGCCGTCTTCGGCTCCGGACCGCTCGGCCGGGCGCATGCGATCCAGATGGCCGAGGCCTTCCCGCTCAGGCAGGTGCTTCTGGTCAGCCGCTCGTCCGATCCGGCGCTCGCCGCCGAGTTGGAAGCCGCCTGCGGCATCCCCACGCGGCTGGCCACGGCCGAGCAGGCCGCTGCAGAAGCCGACATCGTCGTCACAGCCTCGCGTTCGCCGACCGCACTGTTTTCGGGCGATCTGCTCAGGCCCGGCTCTTTCGTCGCCGCCGTCGGCTCGAGCCTGCCCAACACCCGCGAGCTCGACGACCGCGCAATGGCCCGCGCATCGCTCGTCGCCGTCGAATGGCGCGAGCAGAGCCTGCGCGAGGCCGGTGACTTCGTACTCACCGATCCCAAAGCCCTGCCGGCGGAGAAGATCGTTGAACTCGGCGAGATCCTCGCTGGCAAGGCGCGCGGCCGCACTGGCGACGACGAGATCACGATCTACAAGTCGGTCGGCGTCGGCCTGCAGGACATAGCGCTGGCAGGATTGGCCTACCGAAGCATCGTGGGCGATAGCTGACCCGATAGTCCGGCGTCACGCGTGGACGACGCTGATGGCCGCCGCCACCGAAAAGCCGCCGACGATCAGGGCCGCTGCCCGATACGAGTGCCGGCGAAGAACTGGCGGAAGTGCCGCGCCCAGGGCCGTCCAGCCGATGCCGGCCAGGGTCGAGAGCAGGACGAACAAGACCACGCTGCCGGCCTGGCTGTCCGCCATCAGGCCCGGGATGACAATGGTGCCGACCAGCATCGCCTTGGGGTTCAGCATCGTCGTCAGCAGCACGCGCCAGAATGCGCCCTGCCGCGCCTTGAAGTCGGGCACCACGGGCTGCCACCACAGCCTGAGTGCGGAGAACAGCAGCCAGGCCGCAGCGCTGGCCTTCATGACGGCAAGAGCCGCGGGCATGGCACGGAACTGCTCCTGGAGGAAAAGGAACAGGCTCACTGCGACGGTGTAGCCGAGCGCCTCGGCAAGCGGCAGGTGAAGCGCCCTGCGCAAGCCCATGGCGGCGCCCGAAGCGGCCAGGATCGTGTTGGTCGGTCCCGGCGTCAGCAGGATGGCCAGCGACGCGGTGGCAAAGGGCAGGACGGACATCGAGGCGCGTCTCGGTGGATCGTGGCGCTTTCTATGCCCAAGCATGGAGGGCGGCCTTGACCCAGGTCAAGCAGCCTGTCGTTGTCAACACCTCGTCAATGGTTGGCCGCTGCCGCCTATCTTCTGCTGCTGATGCGCCGCATGTCGACGACGCGGCCATCTCTCTGCCGGATGGCGATCTCGAAGCGGGTATTGCCCCGCCATGCCCGATAGACGAAGAACCGACCCCGGCAATCAACGCGGCGCACGTCGCGGAAGCCGCGATTGCGGAGCAGCCGTTCGCCTTGGCTGCAGCTTATCCCCCGACCCCGGTTGAGGTTGGTGCCGATGCCGATGTTGACGCTGACGCTGGTCTGAGCGTTTGCCTGGGTGGGCAGCGCCACCGGTGCGGCGAGCAAGCTGAGCGCAAGTGCTGCCGACAAGAACGATTTGAGCATTCAGTCCCCCAACCAGCGAGTCATAAACCAAGTGAGGATCAAACTCGCAGAGGGTTCATCCGGCGTCAAACCCTTGGTCGCCTTGGACGGCGCGACAGGCGAGCAAGATCTGGACAGCGTTAAGCAGGCGCAAACGTGCCATTGCAACAGTGGCCTGAATGCCCGGAATGGTGCGTGTTCGCCAAGCGCCGGACATCCCCGGCCGGATGCCGTGGAGCGGAGGGTTCGCCTACTCCTGCGGCATTTCCGCGGCATTGTAGACGTGCCGGGCGGCGAGCAGTGCGGCGAGTTCGCTGTCGCCGGCGATCACGGCGCGCAGGATGCCGGCGTGCTCTTCCCAGTTCTGGCGGCCGCGCCGCTTGCTGACCGGGGCAAACAGCATCACCGTGCGGTCGCGCAGCGAGCGCACCATGTCCTGCAGCACCGAATTGGCGGCTACCGTCGCCAGGGCCTCGTGGAACTGGGTGTTCTGGCGCGAGATGAGCACGGGGTCGTCGGTGTCGGCCAGCTTGGCGCCGTCATCGAGGATCTTCTGCAGGGCCGCGATCTGCTGCGGGTCGTGGCGCTTGGCGGCGAGCTTGGCGTTCAGCGCCTCGAGCGTCGCCCGCACCTCCACCAGTTCGTGCTTCTGCTCCTCGGTGAAGACGGTGACGGAGGCGCCGCGGCGCGGCTCGATGGTGACGATGCCTTCGGCCGCCAACTCGCGCAGCGCCTCGCGCACAGGCATGCGCGATACGCCCATCTCTTCCGACAGCTTGCCTTCGACCAGTCTTTCGCCGACGGCGATCTCGCCGCTGACGATGCGCTCGCGCAGCGCATTGGTGATGAGCTTGGTCAGGGGAGCGTGAATTTCACCTAAAATGGCGGTCATGTGCACGTCCTGGTAGTGGTGCGAATCAACCTGCGGAAGCAACTCTCTATGGAGGATGATACATTCGGGCAAGGATTGATTACAATATCCAATCCTGAGCTGCGGCAACTCGCGCGTCTACTCCGCCGGCACCAGCGTGTGCTGGAAGTTGAAGGCGTCGGCATAGATGAAGCCGGGATTGGCGCCGCGCTCGACGAACAGCTTCTTGGCGCTGGCGATCATGTTGGGCGAGCCGCACATGTAGATGGCGTGCTCGGAGAAGTCGCCGATGTCCTCGGCGGCAACCTCCTGCACATAGCCCTGCCGACCGTCCCAGTCGGGACCGGGGCGCGAGAGCACCGGCACGTACTGGAAGTCGCAGAGGCGCTCGCTCCACGACTGGATCTCGTCGTTCAGATAGAGGTCTTCCTCCGTCCGCATGCCCCAGTAGAGGCTGACCGGTGGACAGTCGGGATCGTCCATCAAGGATTCCAGGATGCTCTTGATCGGCGCGAGTCCCGTTCCCGTGGCAACCATAAGCAGCGGGCGGAAATCCTCCTTGTGGCAGCAGAACAAGCCGTGCGGAAGCTCGACGTCGATGCGGTCGCCAGGCCTGAGGCGGGTGAGATGCCCGTCGGTGAAATGGCCGCCGCGAACCTTGCGGATGTGCAGGTCGACGGTGCCGCCGTTGGGTCTGGAGGCCATGGAGAAGCTGCGCTTGTTGCCGTCGCCGAGCATGATGTTGAGATATTGCCCGGGCCGGTAGACGAGGCCGTCCGAGTTGGGCAGGGCGAGCGTCAGGTGCACGACGTCGCGGCCCATCGGCTCGACCGCCTCGACCTCGGCTGTATACCGTTCGGGGTCGGAGCAGGGTTCCATCGGCCGCTCGGTCGAGATCAGCAGGTCGCTTTCCGGGCGCGCCTGACAGGCGAGCGCGAAGCCCTCGTCCTCGTCTTCCGGCGTCAGCGCGAGAGGGTATTCCTCATAGCGCACGCAGCCTTCCATCAGCCGCACGCGGCACGTGCCGCAGCCGCCCTCGGTGCAGTCGTGCATGAGTTGCACGCCCTGGCGGATCGCCGCCATCAGCACGGACTCGTCGGAATCGACGGTGAATTGGTCCTCGGTCTCGAGGACGCGCACAACATGGCTCATCCATGTCTCCAATGAAGGCTGGGGCGGTCTGTCCGCCGCTACTTCTTGATGTCGGCCTGCACCATCACCTTGTGGCCCTTGGGCTCGAGCAGCGCCGCAAGTGCTGCGAGTGCCGCGAGCCCGCAGGCGATGTCCTGCTCGCCATTGCCGCCGCTGAGGCCCACGCCGCCGATCACCTCGCCGTCGACGACGACTGGGAAGCCGCCGACGAAGGCGGCGAACCGACCCTCGAAGCTGAGCTGGATGCCGAAGGCCTCGTTGCCCGGCAGTGCCGGCCCGTTGGGCGGAGTGGTGAACAGATGCGTCGAGCGCTTGTGGCCGGCGGCGGTGAAGGCCTTGTTCCAGGCGATCTGCGGGCCGGTCACGCGCGCGCCGTTCATGCGCTCCAGCGCGATCGGGTAACCGCCGTCATCGGCGATGCAGACGGTTTCGGGAACGTTCAGTTCCTGCGCCTTGGCGACCGCTGCCGCCACCATGACACGGGCTTCTTCGATTTCGAGTTTGAGGACCTGCTTCACGTTTTCGTCCCTGCCATGCCGTTGACTTGCAAGCTCTTTCTTCCAACGGGCATGCGAACCGTCCGGTCCGCACGCCCGTAGCGCGCCGGATCAGGCGGCGAGGTTCAGCTCCTCGAGCGGCAGCTCCGAGGCCACGTAGTCGTTGTAGAGTGCCGTCGTGTAGAGGAGCCGCATCTGTGCGCCGACCTCGCAGATCTTGAGGCAGCGCTGCTGCATCTCGACGGTGCGGGCATGCTCCAGCACGATCTGGTAGCCGCGCTCGCCATGGATCTCGTCAGAGACGATGTGCAGGTCGAAGAACTCGACCTCCTCGTCGGTGAAGCCGTACTTGTCGCGCAGCGTCGGGGTCTGCTTGCGGTAGATCGACGGCACCTGGGATTCGAGGCCGACGACGAGACCTGCGACCGCAACGATCGGGTCCTCGCGCATCGCCACCGCATAGCACCAGCTCTGCAGGCCGCGGGTGGTGGGCGACATGTTTTCCGGATCGGTGATACGCTCGCGGGTCGTGCCGCAGGCCTCGCCGAAGCGGATCAGCAGGTCGGTGTGGCGGTCGCCGCCGATCTCTTCCTCATACATGTTGGCGAGCAGGAAGTCCTTGGCCTCGACATACTGCTCCGGCATGCGGGCGTAGATGTAGCCGAGGTAATCCGCGAACGGTCCGACATAGTGGTAGTGGTTCTCGGCCCAGCGGGCGAGGTGCTCACGGCTCAGCTTGCCGCTGGCCCAGCCGACGCTGAAGGGCGACTTGTTGGCGCTCTTGCCCTTGATGGCGTTCTCGAGCGCGGTGCGGAATTCGTCCGGATTCATGGCAACGGTCATTCAATGCTCCTGGCGGTCTGGGCTCGTTCGATTTGGGATACTGTATACCAAATTGAATGAGGCGCAAGTCCCGACCGTCGCAGCCTGCGTGTCTGGGTTGCGGGGAGGCGACGGACTCGCCACGCAGCCACTGTTCGGCTAGCTTGATTTCGTCCGAAACAATCCGGTGAACCTTTTTGCGGCGGCAGGCGACTATGCAGATGGGAGCACGGCGGTTGCACCGGCCATGAACATAGCGTCCGATCCCCTTTCCGATCGCGAGCTTGTCGGCCGGGTCGCAAACGGCGACCGTGCCGCATTGCGGCTCCTGTTCACGCGTCACCACGCGCGGGTCTACCGCTTCGTGGCGCGCCAGAGGGGATCGGAAGCCATGGCGGACGACATTGCCAACGAGGTCTTTCTGGAGCTGTGGCGCCAGGCGCCGCAGTTCGAGGGCCGCTCGGAAGTCTCGACCTGGCTGCTCGGCATCGCCCGCTTCAAGGCGCTGTCCTCGCTGCGCAAGCGCAAGGAAGACTGGCTCGACGACGACGATGCCGCGGCGGTTCCGGACGACAGCGACACGCCGGAAGTCGCGACCATGAAGCAGGACAAGGGCGCAGCACTCCGCCGCTTCGTCGACGCTCTCGCGGAAGAGCATCGCACGGTCGTCGACCTGGCCTATTATCATGGGAAATCGGTGACCGAGATCGGCGAGATCCTCGACATTCCCGTTGCCACCGTGAAGACACGCATGTTCTACGCCCGCAAGAAACTGGGCGAGGCCTTGAAGGCCGCCGGATACGACAGGGGGTGGCCATGAGCGCTGCCGAAAAAATGTCCCGCCGCGACGAGATCGAGACGCTGCTGCCGTTCTATCTGAACGGCACGCTGGAGGGCGCCGAACTGGCGACCGTCGAGGACTGGCTCGCCACCGATCCCAACGCCGGGGCGGCGCTGGAGGCCGCCGAGGCAGAGTTCTCCGGCGCGATGGCCGCCAATGAGGCGATCCGCCCGCCGGCGGATGCGCTGAGCCGTTTCTCCAAGATGCTCGACGCCGACGCCGGTCCCGTGCGGGAGCCGCAGGCGCGGTCCCTGCTGGCGCGCGCCTGGCAGGGCTTCATGGGTCTTCCGGTGGGCGTCGCCTGGGCGGCCGCCGCTGCGCTGCTCGCCTTCGTCGTCGTCCAAGGCGTGATGGAACGGCCCGGGACAGGGACGGTCGAGGTCGCTGGTACGGGCGAGGATGCATCCAAGCTGCCCTTCGCACTGGTCACCTTCAAGCCGGAGGCGAAGATGTCGGACATCGCGGCCCTGTTCGGCGACAACGGCGTCACCATCATCGACGGGCCGACGGCAAGCGGCGTCTTCCGCGTCGCCATCCCGGCCGAAACCGTTGCGGACTATGACCGCATTCTCGGCACCATCGCGGCCTCAAGCTTCGCCGATACGGTGACCGCAGGGCGGAAACCGGCCGGATGAACAGGGTCGGGCGCAAAGCCTTGATCGTGCTGTCGGCCGCACTCCTGGCGGTCGCACCGGCACATGCGCAGACCAACGATCCGAACCTGACACCCGAACAGCTCGAGTGCCTGAAGCGCAACACGGCGGCCAGCGCCGCCGACTGCCTCAAGCCCGGAGGTGGAGGCGGTGCGGGTGGGGGAGGCGGTGGTGTAACCGTTGGCCTGCCCGATCTTCTGGTCGACCTCTTTCCGAATGCCGGCGGGCCGTCGACCGTGCCGCCGCCGAGCACCGTGCCGATCCCCACGCCCAACCCGCAGCGCGGCGATGGCGGCCAGTCAGCCGGCTCGGCCCCGCCTGGGCCACCGCCGACCCTGACCCCGCCTTCGCCGGCTCAGCCGCTGCAGGGAGCGCCACTCGCGGCAGCACCCCGGGCCATCGAGGGCGCCTTCGTGCCCGACGAAGTGCTTGTCACCATCGACGGCGGCCCGGCCGTTGCGCAGGCGGTCGCCGCAAGCTTCGGTCTCCAGATCCGCTCGCAGCGCCAATCGGCGCTGCTCGGCACGAGCCTCGTCCGCTATGGCATTCCCGATGGCAGGCCTGTTCCCATCGTGCTCGCCCAGCTCGCTGGCGACGGCCGCACCACTGCGCGCGAGCCCAACCACATCTATGAGCTGCAGCAGGCAGCGGCCGCTCCGAACTTCGCCTTCCAGCGCATCGCGCTCGACGAGGCCGAGGCGAATGGCGAGAATGTCGGCGTGGCGGTGATCGACACGGCGATCGACGAGACGCATCCGGCGCTGAAGGGCGTGATCGCCGGCAGCTTCGACGCCATGCCCGGCGTCAAAATCGTCGGCCGCGACCACGCCACCTCCGTCGCCGGCCTCATCGCCGGCACCGGCACCTTCAAGGGCATGGCGCCAGGTTCGAAGGTGTTCCACGCGCGCGCCTTCGAGGGCGGCAGGTCCAATATGGACATCATCCTGAACGCGCTCGATTGGGCCGCGGAGCAGGATGTACGGATCGTCAACATGAGCTTCGTCGGACCGAAGAACGCCCTGCTCGACCAGGCATGCCGCGCCGCCCGCGCCCGCGGCCTGATCCTGGTCGCGGCCGCCGGCAACAATGGCCCGGGCGCGCCCTATGGCTATCCCGCCGCCTACAAGGGCGTCATCGCAGTGACCGCCACGGATGCCAAGGACGGGTTGATGAAGCAGGCCAATCGCGGTCCCTACGTCTACGTCTCTGCGCCCGGCGTCGATCTCATGGCGCCGGTCGGCGGCGGTGTCGACCTCGTCACCGGAACGTCCTTTGCGGCCGCCGTGGTGAGCGGCGCCATCGCCAACCTGCTTCACCGGGAGCCCGGGCGTTCCGCCGACGCCATCGAGAAAGCACTGGCCGACACCGCAACAGACCTCGGCGACAAGGGCCGCGACGAGGACTTCGGCTTCGGCCTGATCAACACCAGGGCGGCCGAGGCGGCGAAGCAGTAGGAGCACGTTTGAGCGGTGCTGCAAGCATTTCGGAAGGACCGCTTGCGCTCGACGAATTACCCCCACCCCTAACCCCTCCCCACAAGGGGGAGGGGGATTACAGCGCCGACGATCGATGCTTCACCGCACCCCAAGATACCGCGGCCTGACACACACTGCCCCTTCGCCCGATGGGCTCGCTCGGGGTTGGGCTCGACACTCGTCGTCCCCCTCCCCCTTGTGGGGAGGGGCTAGGGGTGGGGGTGACTTGGCACTCCTTTGCCACCTAGGCCGGCTCACCTCACTCCCGCGATCGAACCGCGCACCACCAGGTCCACTGGCCAGACCTCGCCGCGGGCGCCTTCCTCCAGACCCGATATCCGTGCGGCGAGCCGCTCGGCGACGCGGGCGCCGGCTGAGCGGATCGAGGAGCGGGTGGTAGACAGCGGCACCGGGAAATTTTCGGGCTTGAGCCAGGGAAAGACGTCGTCATGGCTGATCAGCGACACGTCGCCGGGAATAGACAGATTGAGGTCCCGAACCGCCCGGACCACGCCCAGCGACATGTGCAGGCTCGAGCAGACGATCGCCGTCGGCGCATCCGCTGCTTCCAGCAGGCTGCGGGCGGCGCGGTAGCCGTTCTCCTCGGTCATCACCACGGAGCGGATGTCGCGCGGGTCGAGCGTCAACCCGCTGGTGGACAGGGCGCGGCTCACCCCGCGTTCGCGGAAGATTGCAAAAGTCTGAGTTTCGTCGCCGTTGATCAGGCCAACCCGCCTGTGACCGAGTTGTAGCAGAAGCCGGGTGGCGTCGTGGAAAGCGCCTTCGTTGTCGATGTCGATGAACGGATAGTCGAAGCCGAGCCCCTCGCTGCGCCCATGGACGATGAAGGGGATGCCGAGCTGATGGACGAGCGCTATGCGCTTGTCGACGCTGCGCGGCGCGGAGATGTAAAGGGCGTCCACCTGCTTGTTGGCGACGACCCGCCTGTAGGTCGTTTCCTCGTCGGCTGCGTCGGCGGGGCTGAGCACGAGATCGAGCTCGTGGCCGCGCGCATAGTCACCGAGGCCGGACAGGAACTCGACGAAGTGCGGATCGATGTCGACGGCGGCCCCGGTCGGCATGACGTAGCCGATCATGCCGGCCTTGCCGGTGGCCAGGCGTCGTGCGCTTGGGTTCGGCCGGTAGCCGTGGCGCTTGGCGGCATCCATCACCCGCCGGCGCGTTTCCTCGCTGACCTCCGGATAACCGTTGAGCGCACGGCTGACCGTCGTCTGCGAAAGCCCGAGCGTGAGCGACAATTGTTTGAGGTTCACAAATGCCTCGTTTCCCAAAGCGCTTTCAATTATGCCGTTCCAAAGCCATTCCATTTCGGATGGCGAACGGCGGCAGGATAGCGCGGAGTTGATCACTTTGAAGCAAATTTTTCTGCTGCATTGCCCGAAAACCATGCTGCACTGCACATTCTTTGCGGTTCTAAATCGATTAGTGCGGCAGTCCACTTGACTCTTCGACGATTCGATGGCGTGATGAAATGAGCCAAAGCGCTTTGAGTTGCCGTTGCGTCAGGTGAGTTGCAGGCTGCGCGATACTGGGGCAATGTTCAGGGCAGCGTCGGCGGACGGAATGGAGGTTCCGTCCCGGAGTTTTCGATCCACTGGGAGGAAGACCATGAGAAAGACCCTGATGCTGGGCGTGGCGGTTGCGGCCCTCGCCCTGAGCGCGCCCGCTTCCGCGGAGCTCAAGTTCAAGCCGGGCGAGGATCCGCGTTTCACCTGGGCCAATTTCGACGAACTGAAGAAAGTAGATCTCAAGGGCGAGACCCTGACGATCTTCGGGCCGTGGCGTGGCGAGGACGAGGCGCTGGCGCGCTCGGTGCTCGACTATTTCAGCGAGGCCACGGGTGCGGAGATCAAGTACTCGTCGTCAGAGAACTACGAGCAGCAGATCGTCATCGACACCCAGGCGGGCAGCCCGCCCAACATCGCCATCCTGCCGCAGCCCGGCCTGATCCAGGATCTGGCCTCCAAGGGCCTGCTCACCCCGCTCGACGAGGGCACGGCCAATTTCGTCAAGGAGAACTATGGCGCCGGCCAGTCCTGGGTCGATCTCGGCACCTACAAGGACAAGGACGGCAAGCCCGGCTTCTACGGCTTCCCATTCAAGGCCGACCTGAAGTCGCTGGTTTGGTACGTGCCGGAAAACTTCGAGGAAGCCGGCTATGAAGTGCCGAAGACCTGGGAGGACATGCAGGCGCTGACCGACAAGATCGTCGCCGACGGCGGCGTGCCGTGGTGCATAGGGCTGGGCTCGGGCGGCGCGACCGGCTGGCCGGCGACCGACTGGGTCGAGGACATCATGCTGCGCACGCAGTCGCCTGACGTCTACGATAAGTGGACCAAAAACGAGATTCCGTTCAACGACCCTGCCGTGGTCAACGCCATCGACATCTTCGCCAAGATCGCGACCAACGACAAATATGTCGACGGCGGCAAGGCGGCGGTCGCCGCGACCGACTTCCGCGACAGCCCCAAGGGTCTGTTTGCCGTTCCGCCCAAATGCTACCTGCACCGCCAGGCGTCGTTCATCTCGTCCTTCTTCCCGGAGGGCACCAAGCTCGGCGAGGATGCGGACTTCTTCTACCTGCCGCCGTTTGCCGCCAAGCCGGAACTCGGCAATCCGGTTCTCGGCGGCGGCACGCTGTTCACCATCGCCAAGGACTCCAAGTCGGCGCGCGCCTTCATCGACTTCCTGAAGATGCCGCTGGCGCATGAGATCTGGATGGCGCAGTCGGGCTTCCTGACGCCGCTCAAGACGGCGAACAAGGACGCCTATGCCAACGAAGCGCTGAAGAAGCAGGGCGACATCCTGGTCAACGCCTCGACCTTCCGCTTCGACGGTTCTGACCTGATGCCGGGCAAGATCGGTGCGGGCGCATTCTGGACCGGCATGATCGACCTGGTGGGCGGCAAGCCGGCGAATGATGTCGCCACCGACATCCAGAAGAGCTGGGACGCGATCAAGTAGGAGTCCAAGCTAGTCCCCTCGCCTTGCCGCTCCGCGGACGCCTTCCCCTGTCGGGGGAGGCACCGGCGGCCCACGACCCGGTCCCCCTCCCGCCGAGGAGAGGCGCCCCGGCGTGTCGCGGAGAGCGGGCGAGGGGACTTCCTTCCCGGCAGTCTGCTCGAACCAGCCCGTTGAAAAGGGCCCGTTGACAAGGGACTCATTCCCATGACGGCACAGATACTTTCCGCCATTCTCACGGTCATCATCGGCGTCGGCGGCTGCGTCGCCTATTTCTGGGGCGCCAACAAGCTGCTCGATCTCGTCTTTCCCTCGCGCGGGGTCAAAGGCTCCGCAGCCGTCGACAATCTCCGCCGCCAGGGCATGATCCGTCCCTGGCTGTTCGTCGGCCCGGCCCTGCTCATCGTCACCATCTACCTCATCTACCCGGTGATCGACACGATCCGGCTGTCCTTCATGGACCGGACCGGACAAAACGTGGTCGGGCTTGCCAACTACAGCTGGGCGGTCGGCGACCGCGAGTTCCGCAATTCGATCTTCAACAACCTGCTCTGGCTGATCGTCGTGCCGGCTGCCTGCACCTTCCTCGGCCTGATCATCGCCGTGCTGACCGACAAGATCTGGTGGGGTAATATCGCCAAGAGCCTGGTCTTCATGCCGCTGGCCATCTCCTTCGTCGGCGCCAGCGTCATCTGGAAGTTCGTCTACGAATACCGCGCCGAGGGCCAGACGCAGATCGGCATCCTCAACGCCATCGTGCAGTATTTCGGCGGGGCGCCGCAGGTGTGGATCTCGATGCCCTTCTGGAACAACTTCTTCCTGATGGTCATCCTGATCTGGATCCAGACCGGCTTCGCCATGGTGATCCTGTCGTCGGCCCTGCGCGGCATTCCGGAGGAGACCATCGAGGCCGCCGTCATCGACGGCGCCAACCCCTTCCAGATATTCTGGAAGATCATGGTGCCGCAGATCTGGGGCACGATCGCGGTTGTGTGGACCACCATCACCATCCTGGTCCTCAAGGTCTTCGACATCGTCCTGACCATGACCAACGGCCAGTGGAACAGCCAGGTGCTCGCCAACCTGATGTTCGACTGGATGTTCCGCGGCGGCGGCGACTTCGGTCGCGGCGCGACCATCGCCGTCATCATCATGCTGGCCGTCGTGCCGATCATGATCTGGAACATCCGCCAGGCCAATCGCGAAGGCGGAGGAGGGCACTGACATGTCCAATCCACGCGGAAAGTCGTTCCTCGGCCGCTTCGGCGTGCACATCGCGGTCCTGGTCTTCGTCACGATCTGGACCATACCGACGCTCGGCATCCTGATCAGTTCGCTGCGCGACAAGGACCAGCTCGTCGTCTCCGGCTGGTGGACGGCACTGTCCACCTCGACCGACACCCAGGCGGGACGCACCGATGCCGCTGACAAGCAGGTCGAGAAGGACGGCAGGTTCCTGATCATGGGCAACCTGTTCGGCGCCGGCGATGCCCGCACCGTGACCGCCTTCGGCACGCGCGCCCAGCAGCCGACCCAGTACGAGGCCGGCACGGCGGCCGACCTCGGCGAAGGCGTGACCTTGCAGGTCAACGACGACGGCTCCTACGTCCTGTCCTCGCCCAAGGCCTTCGAGGGCAGCCGTGGCCAGCGGGTCTATTTCTCCGCCTCGTCGCCGCCGCGCTTCACCACCGATAACTACAAGTCGGTGCTGTTCTCGGAAGGCATCGGCCGCTCATTCATCAATTCGCTGACGGTGACGATCCCGTCCACGATCATTCCGATCCTGATCGCCGCCTTTGCGGCCTATGCGCTCGCCTGGATGCGCTTTCCCGGCCGCGCGCTGCTGATCGCCGTCATCATCGGCCTGCTCGTCGTGCCGCTGCAGATGTCGCTGATCCCGCTGCTCAAGCTCTACAACGGCGTCGGCCTGTTCTTCGGCGTGCCGGCAAAGACTTATCTCGGCATATGGCTTGCGCACACCGGCTTCGGCCTGCCCTTCGCCATCTACCTGCTCAGGGCCTATATCGCCGGCCTGCCGCGCGAGATCATGGAATCCGCCCGCATCGACGGCGCCAGCGACTTCGAGATCTTCGTCAAGATCGTGCTGCCGCTGTCCTTCCCGGTGCTCGCCTCCTTCGCCATCTTCCAGTTCCTGTGGGTCTGGAACGACCTGCTCGTGGCGATGGTGTTCCTGCGCGCCGACGCCGACCAACTCGTGCTGACCGCCAAGCTCAACAACCTGCTCGGCTCGCGCGGCGGCGACTGGGAAATCCTCACGACCTCGGCCTTCGTCACCATTATCGTGCCGTTGATCGTGTTCTTCTCGCTCCAACGTTATTTCGTCCGCGGCCTGCTCGCGGGCTCGGTCAAGGGAGGCTAGCTCCATGCAGTCCGCTATGCGCAAAATCGAAAATCCCGTTCCCGCCGCGGATCGCGACTGGTGGCGGGGAGCGGTCATCTACCAGATCTACCCCCGCAGCTTCCAGGATTCGGACGGCGACGGCGTTGGCGACCTCAAGGGCATCATTGCCCGGCTGCCGCACATTGCCGAACTGGGTGCGGACGCGGTCTGGATCTCGCCCTTCTTCAAGTCGCCGATGAAGGATTTCGGCTACGACATCTCGGACTATCTCGACATCGACCCGATGTTCGGTACGCTGGCCGATTTCGACGCCATGATCGCCGAGGCGCACCGCCTCGGCCTCAAGGTCATGATCGACGGCGTCATCTCCCATACCTCCGACCTGCATCCCTGGTTCAAGGAAAGCCGAGCGAGTCGCGACAACCCAAAGGCCGACTGGTACGTCTGGGCCGACGCCAAGCCCGACGGCAGCCCGCCCAACAACTGGCTGTCGATCTTCGGCGGCTCGGCCTGGCAGTGGGACACCAGGCGCATGCAGTACTACCTGCACAACTTCCTCGCCGAGCAGCCCGACCTCAACTTCCACAACCGCGACGTCCAGGACGCACTGCTCGACGTCGCCCGCTTCTGGCTCGATCGCGGCGTCGACGGCTTCCGCCTCGACACTATCAACTTCTACTTCCATTCGGCCGGGCTGGAGGACAATCCCGCACTGCCGCCGGAAGAGCGCAACGACCAGACCGCGCCGGCCGTGAACCCCTACAATTTCCAGGACCATATCTACGACAAGAGCCGGCCGGAAAACCTCGAATTCCTCGCCCGCTTCCGCGCCGTGCTCGACGAATATCCGGCGGCGGCTGCCGTCGGCGAGGTCGGCGATTCCCAACGCGGGCTGGAGGTCGTGGCCTCATACACCGGCGGCGGCGACAAGGTGCAGATGTGCTACGCCTTCGATTTCCTGGCGCCCGAGAAGATCAGCGCCGCCAAAGTACGTACAGTGCTGGAGGACTTCGGCCGCGTCGCCAGCGACGGCTGGTCGTGCTGGGCTTTCTCCAACCACGACGTCGTCCGCCACGCCTCGCGCTGGGGCATGGGTGAGGCCGACCGCACCGCCTATCTCAAGGTGGTCTCGGCGCTGCTGATGTCGCTGCGCGGCTCGGTCTGCATCTACCAAGGCGAGGAGCTCGGCCTGACCGAGGCGAATCTCGCCTTCGAGGACCTGCAGGATCCCTACGGCATCCGTTTCTGGCCCGAGTTCAAGGGGCGCGACGGCTGCCGCACGCCGATGGTGTGGAACAAGGACGCCGCCCATGGCGGCTTCTCGAAGGCCAAGCCCTGGCTGCCGGTGCCGCCGGAGCACGTGGCCAAGGCGGTCGCCACGCAGGAGGGCGATCCTGCCTCGCTGCTCGAGCACTACAGGCGCTTCCTCGCTTTCCGCCGCTCGCATCCGGCGCTTGCCAAGGGTGACATCCGCTTCTTCGACGTCGAGGGGGACGCCATCGCCTTCAGCCGCCGCGAGGGCAACGAGGAGATCGTTTGCGTCTTCAATCTCGGCAGCACCCCGGCTACGGTCGATCTGGGAGATCGCAGCCTGCAGCCCCTTCAGGGGCATGGGCTCGACGGCAAGACGGACGCCGGCAATGTCCGCCTCGGCGGCTACGGCGCCTGGTTCGGGCGCTTCGTCTGACCGGCAACGACAAGATTCTGGGAGGAAACCATGGCCGATCTAACGCTCAGGGACGTCAAGAAGTCCTACGGTAACCTGAACATCCTGCACGGCATCGACCTCGACATCACGTCTGGCGAGTTCATCGTCTTCGTCGGCCCTTCTGGCTGCGGGAAGTCGACGCTGCTGCGCTCGATCGCCGGGCTCGAGGAGATCACGTCGGGTGAACTCAACATCGACGGCGAGCGGGTCAACGACGTGCCACCGTCCAAGCGTGGCATCGCCATGGTCTTCCAGTCCTACGCGCTCTATCCGCATATGACGGTCTACGACAACATGGCCTTCGGCATGAAGATCGCCAAGGAGAGCAAGGCCGAGATCGACAAGCGGGTGAAGCAGGCGGCCGAGATCCTGCAGTTGACCAAGTATCTCGACCGGCTGCCCAAGGCGATGTCGGGTGGCCAGCGCCAGCGCGTCGCCATCGGCCGTGCCATCGTGCGCAACCCCAAGGTCTTCCTGTTCGACGAGCCCCTGTCCAACCTCGATGCCGCCCTTCGCGTCGCCACCCGCATCGAGATCGCCAAGCTCAAGGAATCGATGCCGAACACGACGATGATCTACGTCACCCACGACCAGGTCGAGGCGATGACGCTGGCGGACCGCATCGTGGTGCTCAAGGATGGCCGTATCGAGCAGGTCGGCACGCCGATGGAGCTGTACAAGCACCCCGGCAACCTGTTCGTCGCCCAGTTCATCGGCTCGCCGGCCATGAACATCCTGCCGGGAACCATCGAACGTGCCGGCGAGACGAGCCTCGTCGCTCATGTCGGAGGGCTCAAGACGACCGTACCCGTGGCGACGCCTGCCGACGCCCAGGGCAAGGCCGTCAGCTTCGGCGTACGTCCTGAGGACCTGTTCGTAGCGACCGGGTCGGACTACCTCTTCGAGGGCATGATCGATTACGTCGAGCAGCTCGGCGAAGTTCAGCTCGTCTATGTCGACATCGGCCGCGCGGACCAGCCGCTCGTGGCGAAGCTGCCGGGCAACGTCGAGATCAAGCGCGGCACGGTCATCCGCCTGTCAGCCAGCCCCGACGACCTGCACATCTTCGACGGCGACGGGCGCTCCTATGACCGCCGCCGCACGGCGGCGGTGGCGGCCTGATCTCAGCCGGCCGTCACCTGGCGTTCTCGAAGCGCTGTACGGCGCTTCGAGATGAAGAATGCGACGACGAACGCCAGGCTCATCAGCAGCACAATCGTCGGCGCCGGCGCGCTGTCGATGAAGAAGCTGATGTAGACGCCGAAGAACGAAGCCAGCGTCGCCACCAGGACCGCCACGACCAGCATGCGTTCGAAGCGGTCGGTGAGCAGGAAGGCCACGGCGCCGGGCGCAATCAGCATGGCGATCGAGATGATGATGCCGACGGCCTTGAGCGCGCCGACGATGGTGAGCGACAGCACTGCGAGCAAGCCATAGTGCAGGAGCCTGACCGGCAGGCCGATCGCCTGTGCATGCTGGGCGTCGAAGGCCTGGAGCAGCAGGTCGCGGCGGAAGACGCCGATGGCGCCCGAGGCGAGGACAGCGATCACCGCGGTTTCGCTGACATCCCGCCAGGTCACGCCCAGCATGTTGCCGAACAATATGTGGTCGAGGTGCACGTCGGTCTGGATCTTGGTGTAGAGCACGATGCCAAAGCCGAACATTCCGGAAAAGACGATCCCCATCACGGTGTCTTCCTTGATGCGGCTGTTCGCCTTGAAGTAGCCGGTCGCCAGCGCGCAGCCCATGCCGGCGACGAAGGCGCCGATGGCGAGCGGAATGCCCGCGACATAGGCAAGCGCCACGCCCGGCAGCACCGCGTGGCTGACGGCGTCGCCCATCAGCGACCAGCCCTTGAGCACAAGGAAACACGACAGCAGCGCCATGGGTACCGCCACCAGCAGCGCGATGGCGAATGCCTGCTGCATGAACGGGAAGGCGAAGGGAAGGGCGAGGGTTTCGATCATATCCCTGCCTCCAATTCCAGCCGCGCCCGGCGCCGAGCAGCCAGCATGCCGTGCTTGGGCGCGAAGAAGAACGCAACCAGGAAGATCAGCGTCTGGGCGACGACGATGATGCCGCCGGTCGCGCCGTCGAGGAAATAGCTGGCATAGGCGCCGACGAAGCTGGTGATGGAGCCGATGGCGACGCTGATGGCGATCAGCCGGGGAAAGCGATCGGTGAGCAGGTAGGCCGTCGCACCCGGCGTCACCACCATGGCGACGACGAGGAAAGCTCCCACGGTCTGCAGCGCCGCCACGGTCGAGGCCGAAAGCAGCATGAAGAACAGCACCTTGAGCAGGTCCGGATTGAGCCCGATCGACCGTGCGTGGTTCTCGTCGAAGAAGGTCACCATCAGGTCCTTCCACTTGGCGAGCAGGATGGCGAGCGAGACACCGCCGATCAGCACGAGTTGCAGCGTGTCGGCCGGGGTGATCGCCAGGATATTGCCGAGCACGATGGTCTGGATGTTCACCGAGGCCGGCGACAGCGAAATCATGAACAGGCCGAGCCCGAAGAAGGAGGTGAAGATCATGCCGATGATCGCGTCCTCCCTGAGCTTCGTGCGCTGGTTGAGGAACAGCATTGCGCCGGCGGCGAGCCCGCCCGAAAGGAACGCGCCGAGGGCGAAGGGCAGGCCGAGCATGTATGCGCCGGCGACGCCGGGCACGATGGCGTGCGAGAGCGCGTCGCCGATCAGCGACCAGCCCTTGAGCATCAGATAGGCCGAGAGGAAGGCGCAGACACCGCCGACCAGGGCGGAAACCCACATGGCGTTGAGCATGTAGCCGTAGCCGAACGGCTCGAGTAGGGTGGCGATCATTTCCTGCGGCCGCCCTTCTTCGGCGCGTCGCCCGCATCGCCATCGCCGTAGATGACGAAGGGGCGCTCGTCGTCGGTCAGCACCGTCACCTGGCGCGTGTCGGCGTCCTGGTGCAGTTCGGCGCCGCCGAGGATGAACTGGCGCAGCACGCCGCCGAAGGCCTTCTCCAGGTTTGCCTTGGTGAAGGTCTCGGCTGTGGAGCCCGAGGCAAGCACGGTGCGGTTGACCAGCACCGCGCGGTCGCAGAAGCGCGGCACCGATCCCAGATTGTGGGTCGAGACGAGCATCACCCGGCCTTCGTCGCGCAGACCCTGGAGCAGGGCGATGATCGCCTCTTCGGTGCGGACGTCGACGCCCGTGAACGGCTCGTCGAGCAGGATGAGCTCACCCTCCTGTGCGAGTGCGCGGGCGAGGAAGACGCGCTTCTTCTGCCCGCCCGAGAGTTCGCCGATCTGGCGCTTGCGGAAGTCCGCCATGCCGACGCGCTCGAGCGCCGAGGCCACCGCCTCGCGGTCGGCGGCGCGCGTCATGCGCAGGAAATTCATGTGGCCGTAGCGGCCCATCATCACCACGTCCTCGACCAGCACCGGGAAGTTCCAGTCGACGTCCTCGCTTTGCGGCACATAGGCGACGAGGTTCTTCTTCAGCGCCTCGCTCGCGGGTGCGCCGAAGATCGACACACTGCCGCTCGCCAGCGGCACGAAGCCCATGATCGACTTGAACAGGGTCGACTTGCCGCTGCCGTTGACGCCGACGAGCGCGGTGATCGTGCCGCGCGGAATGGCGAAGGACGCATTGCGCAGCGCGGTGTGGCCGTTCCGGTAGGTGACCGAGATATTGTCGACGCGCAGGCCTTCGCCCGTCTCAGCCGCCGCGGGACGACCCTTCAGCGAAACGTTCATTGCGAAAGTCCCTTCACGATCGTCTCGGTGGTTACGCGCAGCAGGTCGAGATAGGTCGGGACCGGCCCGCTGGCGTCGCTGAGCGAGTCGACGTAGAGCACCCCGCCGTACCTGGCGCCGGTTTCGCGCGCGACCTGTTCGGCAGGCTTGGACGACACCGTGCTTTCGCTGAAGACGGCCGGGATGTTGTTGGCCCTGACGAGGTCGATCACCTTGCGCACCTGCTGGGGCGTGCCTTGCTGGTCGGCGTTGATCGGCCAAAGATAGACTTCCTTCAGGCCGAAGTCCCGGGCGAGATAGGAGAAGGCGCCCTCGCTGGTGGCGAGCCAGCGCCGCTCGGCTGGGATCGTGTCCACGGCTGCGCGGATCGGGGCGACGGTCGCCTTGATCTTCTCCGCATAGGCGGCGGCGTTCTTGGCGTAGATCTCGGCGTTGGCGGGATCGTGCTCGGCGAACGCCTTGCGGATGTTCTCGACATAGATGAGCGCGGCCTCGGGCGACATCCAGGCGTGCGGATTAGGCTTGCCGGTATAGGGCCCCTCGGCGATGCCCATCGGCTCGACGCCTTCCGAGACCACCGCCTCGGCGACGCCATCGAGATTGTCGAAGAACTTCTGGAACCAGAGTTCGAGGTTGAGACCGTTCCACAGGATGAGCTTGGCGCCCTGGGCGCGCATGATGTCGCCTGGCGTGGGCTGGTAGTTGTGGATCTCGGCATTCGGCTTGGTGATCGATTCCACCTCGGCCGCGTCGCCCGCGACGTTGCGGGCGATGTCGGCGATGACGGTGAAGGTGGTGACCACCTTCATCTTGCCGCCGGCGCCGCTTTCCTGGGTGCAGGCGGAAAGCCCGAGCAGTGCGCCGAGCATGAGGACGGTGGCTAAGAAGATGCGAGGCGCTGTCATGGGGTTCCTGTTCGAGGACGGCCGGGACTACGGGAGTGGATGCTTACGTAGTGGGAGGCGGCAGCCTTGTCAATGCAATTGCAAATCGTTTGCAACTAAGAACGACGCAAGGGCCGACTGTGACGTGATGCGGATCTCTGAGGAAGCCTAGGCGTCCGATCGACGGCCAGAAGCTGACGAAGATGCAACGCAAGAGCCGTTGCCTGGTCGGCAATGGGCCGGCCCGCGGCATCACTAGCCATCATCATCTGGGGATGAGCGGCCACTTAATCTTTTGCAACTGGGTGTCATCTGGCACATAGTCCGGCCATGAAGAAACCTGCCCCCAACCTCGCCCCCAGAAAGCCGGACTACGAAAAGGCGCTGCGCAAGGCAGGCATCCGCGTCACCCGTCCGCGCAAGGTGATTCTCAACATCCTGCGCGAGACCGAGGACCATCCCGACGCGCTCGAAATCTTCCGCCGCGCCGAGCAGATCGACAAGAGCATCTCGCTGTCGACCGTCTACCGGACGATGAAGCTGCTTGAGGAAATGGGTGCGATCCATCGCCACGCCTTCGAGGGCGGGCCGTCGCGATTCGAGCAGGCCGGCGGCGACCATCACGACCATCTGATCGACATCGACACGGGCGACGTCATCGAGTTCCGGTCCGACCGGATTGAGCAGCTACAGCAGGAAATCGCCCGCCAGCTTGGCTACGACATCGTGCACCACCGGCTTGAGCTTTACGGCCGCCGACGCCGCGCCGAATAGGGTAGCACGCACGCCGAGTTGATCGGATGCCCCGGCCTGCGTCCGGCCGGCGAGTTGACCTCGACGTCTATGCGGGTCAATCATCCGCGCGACCTTTCGCATCATCATCAGCAGTAGGAAGAGACACCATGGAAAAAGCCGAAATCGGATTGATCGGTCTGGGCACAATGGGCTCGAACCTGGCGCTGAACATCGCCGAGAAGGGCCACCGCATCGCGGTCTACAACCGAACCCCGGCACGCACCCAGGCCTTCATCGAGAATGCCGGCGCGCTCCGCGACATGATCGTGCCATGCGCCACGATCGCCGAACTGGCCGAGGCGATCCGGCCGCCGCGGCCGGTCATCATCATGGTCGTCGCCGGCAACCCGGTGGACGAGCAGATCGCCGCGCTGCGCGGGGTGCTTTCCGCCAACGACATCATCATCGATGCTGGCAACGCCAATTTCCACGATACCCGCCGCCGCTTCAAGGAGCTTGACGGAACGGGACTGACCTTCATCGGAATGGGCGTGTCGGGCGGCGAGGAGGGCGCGCGCCACGGCCCTTCGATCATGGTCGGCGGCACGCAGGATTCGTGGAAGCGGGTCGAAGGCGTGCTCACCGCGATCTCGGCCAAGTACAAGGGCGAGCCCTGCGCGGCGTGGCTCGGACCGGACGGCGCCGGCCATTTCGTCAAGACCATCCACAACGGCATCGAATATGCCGACATGCAGATGATCGCCGAGATCTACGGCGTGCTGCGCGACGGTCTCGGCATGGCGCCCAAGGAGATCGCCCCGATCTTCGCCGGCTGGAACAAGGGCCGGCTCGAATCCTACCTGATCGAGATCACCTCGACCGTGCTGTCGGCCGACGATCCCAAGACCGGCCGCCCCGTGGTCGACATCATCCTCGACCGCGCCGGCCAGAAGGGCACCGGCAAATGGTCGGTGATAGAGGCGCAGCAGCTCGGCATCCCAGCGACCGCCATCGAGGCCGCGGTGGCCGCCCGCGTGCTGTCGTCGATGAAGGACGAGCGGCTGGCGGCCGAGAAGGCCTACGGCGCGAACACGGCCAAGTTTGCCGGCGCCAAGGGTGACCTTCTGGCTGATCTGGAACTCGCACTCTTCGCCGGCAAGATATCGGCCTATGCCCAGGGCTTCGCCGTCATGGCTGGCGCCTCGAAGGAGTTCGCCTGGAACCTGCCGATGCCCACCATTGCCAGGATCTGGCGCGCCGGCTGCATCATCCGCTCGCAGTTCCTCGACACCATCGCCGAGGCCTTCGGCAAGGCGGACCAGCCGACCAACCTGCTGATGGCGCCGGCCTTCGTCGAGATGATGGGCAAGGCTCACCCGGCGCTGCGCCGCGTCGTCGCCCGCGCAGCCGAAGCCGGCCTGCCTGTGCCGGCCCTGTCGTCGGCGCTCGCCTATTTCGATGCCTACCGGCAAGGTCGCGGCACCTCGGACCTGATCCAGGCGCAGCGCGACTTCTTCGGGGCGCACGGCTTCGAGCGCATCGATGCGCCAGGTGCGCATCACGGTCCGTGGGGCGACGAAGGGTAGGGCCTGTGCGGGCTTGCAGTTCAGGCGCGGGCAGCGCCTGATCGGGCGAGACCGGCGCCGCCCTCATCCGCCTGCCGGCACCCTCTCCCCGTCATTCACGGGTAGAGGGTAAGGTGAGGGGTCGTCTTAGGCGCTCAATTTTCCCGATGCCTCGTAGGCCTCGACCGTGTTGGGCTTGCTGAGGCTCTGCAGCGAGGCGATGTCGCGGCCGGCGATCCTGCCCAGCA
>VFQM010000151.1_pt1 | contig 87789 bp, 80 predicted proteins | sample 3512391 | NCBI WGS metagenome assembly VFQM01 (sample SAMN10412369, study PRJNA504923) | tailings metagenome | isolation source: Replicate 1 from Balatoc abandoned mine | place: Philippines | reverse complement strand
GGAGAGGGAAAACCAATGCCCCTGTATCACAACGAAGATCAGGCGATGCTCGCCGATACCGCGCGCGGCTTCATTGCCGAGGAAGGCAATATCGCCAAGCAACTGCGCCACTGGCGCGACCGCAATTGCAAGGACGGCTTCGGCCACGGGTTGTGGAAGCAGATGGCCGAGATGGGCTTCACCGGCATGCTGGTGGAGGAAGCTGACGGCGGCCTTGGCATGGGCCATGTCGAGGCCGGAATCGTGCTCGAGGAGATCGGCCGCAACCTCACGCCCTCGCCGTTCCTCACCTCCTCGGTGCTCGCCGCGACCGCGCTCAAGCACGCCTCGGCCGACCTCAAGGGCCGCTACCTGCCCGGGCTGATCGCTGGCGATTCCGTGTTCGCCGTCGCGATCGACGAGACCGCAAAGCACCGACCCTCGCGCATCGCCACCCGCGCCGAGAAGTCGGGCAACGGGTTCAGGCTCTCGGGCGCCAAGAGCTTCGTCATTCACGGCAGCAGCAGCGACATGATCGTGGTCGCGGCGCGCACCTCGGGCAGCGACGAGGATGCCGAGGGGATCACGCTCTTCGCCGTCCCCAAGGATGCCGCCGGCATGAGCCATGAGGCGGTGCGTCTGGTGGACTCCTCGATGGCGACCCACACCCGCTTCGAGGGTGTCGAACTGGACGGCGATGCCGTGATCGGCGAGATCGACGGCGGGCGCGCCGTGCTCGATGCGATGCTGCTCGCCGGGCGCGTCGGCGCGGCGGCGGAAGGCGTCGGCGTTGCCCGCGGGGCGATGGACATGACGGTCGATTACCTCAAGCAGCGCAAGCAGTTCGGGAAGCTGATCGGCGAGTTCCAGGCGCTCCAGCACCGCGCCAGCCACCTCTATTCCGAGGTCGAGATCGCCCGCGCCGTGACCATCAAGGCGCAGCAACTGCTCGATGGCGGTTCGGCCCATGCCGAACTGATGGCGAGCGTCGCCAAGGCCAAGGTCGCCAAGACCGCGCGCCTCGCGGTGCAGGAAGGCGTGCAGATGCACGGCGGCATCGGCATGACCGACGAATATGACATCGGCCTCTACATGAAGCGCGACCGCGCGCTGGCCGAATTCCTCGGCGATGCCAGCTTCCACGCCAACCGCGTGGCGGAGCTGAGCGGGTACTGATTGCAACCCCGCCCCGGGCTTGACCCGAGGCCCCGCTTCCTTCCTGCGGCGGGGAAAAAGCAAGCGGGATCCCGGGTCAGGCCCGGGAAGACGAGAGGTAATCTTTATGGACATTCAATCACTTTTCAGCCTTGAGGGCCGCATTGCCCTCGTCACCGGCGGCAGCCGCGGGATCGGCAAGATGTTCGTCGAGGGTCTGCTCGCAGCCGGCTGTGCGCGGGTCTATATCTCGGCGCGAAAGGCCGACCAGATGCAGGCGACCATCGATGAATTCGGCGCAGACGCCCAAGGAAACCCGAGGGTGATCGGCATCCCCGCCGACCTCAGCCAGATGGACGGCATGGTGGCGCTCGCCAACGAGCTTAAGGCGCGCGAGAGCCGGCTCGACATCCTCATCAACAATGCCGGGGCCGCATGGGGCCAGCCCTATCTCGAGTTCTCCGAGGCCGGCTGGCACCGGACGATGGACCTCAACGTGAAGACGCCGTTCTTCCTGACCCAGAAGCTTCACGACCTGCTCGTCGCGGGCGGCAAGCAGGGGCATCCGGCCAAGGTGATCCATGTCTCCTCGATCGACGGACAGCGGATCAATCCGTGGGAGACCTATGCCTATCAGGCCTCGAAGGCCGCCGTGATCCAGCTCACCCGGCGCATGGCCGCGCGGCTGATCCATGACAATATCGTCGTCACCTCGATCGCGCCGGGGGCCTTCCCCTCGGAGATGAACCGCGCCGCCAAGGACGCGCCGGACACCTCGGCCTCGGGCATCCCGGCCAAGCGCATCGGCACGCCCGAGGACATGGCGGCGGCCGCGATCTACCTCGCCAGCCGGGCGGGCGATTATGTGGTGGGCGAGACGCTGACTGTCGATGGCGGCGTGGTCAATGCCTTGCTGCCCAACCACTTCGCGGACCCCTCGGGCGGGCATTGATCCGCCAGCAACGCGTGACAAGGGCTGCCGGAGCGATCCGGCAGCCCTTTTCTGTTGGCACAAGGCCGCGCTTGCACGTCCGGCTGCCGCGCTGCTAGTCTTTGCAAGGGATACACAGAAACAGGGGAGGGGCGCCATGGGGGAGCGGCATCGCAGTGCGGGGTGGCTTGCGTCATGAGTGCGCGGCTGCTGGCCGAGGCGCTCGGCACCTTCTTCCTCTTCGCCACCGTGGTCGGCGCCGGGATCATGGCGGATGGACTTGCGGGCGGCAATGTCGGCATCGCGCTGATCGGCACGACCTTGCCTATCGGGGCAATCCTCTATGTCATCATCGTCATGCTCGGCCCGGTATCGGGCGCCCATTTCAATCCGGTGGTGACGCTGGTGATGTGGCTGCGCCGCGAGATCGAGGGCGGCGCGGCGCTGGCCTATGTGCTGGTGCAGATCGTCAGCGGGTGCCTTGCGGTTCTGGCGGTGCATCTGATGTTCGATCTGCCGCTCATCCAGTCCGCGGTTACGCCGCGCACCGGCGTCGGCCAGTGGGCGGGCGAGGGGGTGGCAACCTTCGGGCTGATCCTCACCATTCTCGCCACCGTCAAGCTTGCGCCCGACAGGGTCCCGGCCAATGTCGCGCTCTATATCTTTGCGGCCTGCTGGTTCACCTCCTCGACCAGCTTCGCCAATCCGGCGATCACCCTTGCGCGCAGCCTCACCGACACCTTCACCGGCATCGCGCCGGGCGACATCCCCGGCTTCGTGGCGGCACAGATCGCGGGCGCGCTGGCGGCGATGGGGGTGGCCAAGGTGTTGCTGGCCGACGTTGCCGCCGCCGAGGCAGCGGTCTGAGCCGCTTCAGCCCATCAGCCCGCGCACGAAGGGGATCAGCCCGGTCTGGCGCTGGCGCTTCATGCGCTCGGCCTCGAGGATCGCGCGGACCTTGCCGAAGCATACGTCGACGTCATCATTGATGATCACGTAGTCATAGCCGTCCCAGTGGCTGATCTCGGCCCGGGCGCGTTCCATGCGGGCGGCGATCACCTCGGCGCTGTCGGTGGCGCGGCTCTTGAGGCGGCGGTGGAGCTCGTCGATCGAGGGGGGCAGGATGAACACCCGCACCACGTCCTGCTGGTCCTTCTGGTAGAGCTGCTGGGTGCCCTGCCAGTCGATGTCGAACAGGAAGTCCTGCCCCAGCTTCAGCGCGGCGCGGATGATCCCCTTGGGCGTGCCGTAGCGGTGGCCGAAGACCTCGGCCCACTCGTAGAAATCGTCCTCCTCGATCATCTGCTGGAAGCGTTCGGGGCTGACGAAGTGGTAATGCACGCCGTCGATCTCGCCCGGGCGCGGCGGACGGGTGGTGGCGGAGACGGAGAGCTTGATCTCGCTGTCCTGCGCCAGCAGCATCCGCGACAGCGTGGTCTTGCCCGCGCCCGAGGGCGAGGAGAGGATGAACATCAGCCCGCGGCGGTGGAGCTGGTCTGCGCTGTTGTGTGAGGATTCGCCCATGGGCTCCGTTGCACCATGGCGGGCGGGGAAATCAAGCTTGGATCAGGAATCGCCGGTGGGCGTCCGCTTCGCGCGGCGCCTCTTCTCGATCCGCTTGCCGCGGTCGTAGAACACCTTGGCGGCCAACCCCCCGGCGACCACGGCGAGCCCCAGGGGCGAGCGACGGGCGAGGTGGCTCGCGCCCCACAGCGCCAGGTTGCTCGCCACGCCACGCCCGTCGACCAGCTTTTCGGCCTTGGCGTGATCGTAGCTCTTGACCAGCAAGCCCTTCTCGAGCCGGTCACGCAGGAGACCGCCTGCGGCGCGAAGCACGATGTCGGCGATGACGAGATTGGTGCCGGCAGAGGGGCTGGGCAAGGGAACCCCGCCGGGGCCGGTGGCCTTGGTTTTTACGGCCGTTTCAGAGGGAGTTTCGGCGTCGGTCAGAGGCGTCTTGACCCCGCCTCGCCTGCCCCTTGCTGCCCCCTTGATCCCCGCCATTTGGGCCTATTTCTTGCGTCCGAAGTCGATGCTGACGACATTCGAGCCGTCCGGATCGGTGTCCGGCCCGTCATTTTCCGCATCCTCGTGCGCCTCGGGCTCGAGCTCCTCGACAGCGGCCTGGAACTGGAGGCCGAAATCGACCGCGGGATCGACAAAGGCTGTAATCGCCGCGAACGGGATCGTCAGCTTGGCCGGCACCTGGTTGAAGGTGAGGCTCACCGAAAAGCTCTGCGGCAGCACTTCAAGATCCCAGAACTTGTTCTGGAGCACGATCGTCATCTCGTCGGGAAAGCGCTCGCGCAGGTGCTGCGGGATCGACACGCCGGGCGCGGCGGTCTTGAAGGTGATGTAGAAATGGTGCGCGCCGGGCAGCGTGCTGCCGCCGCTGACGATCGAACCCAGCACGCGTCCGACCACGGCGCGCAGGGCCTCCTGCACGATCTCGTCGTAAGGGATAAGGCTGTCGGGCGTGTCGCTGTTCATGGCTGGGCGGATTCGTGGCGGCACTTGGCGATCGGGTCAAGTGGTTTGGCGTGCCCCCACCGAATGACAGCGGTAGCAAGGACATAAGCGGCGCGCTTGTCATGCGCAGCCAGCCGACTATAGCGCGGAGCATGGCCAGCATTCCCGCCCGCACCGGCTCGGTGACCCGCAACACCACCGAGACCAAGATCGACATCGCCGTCAATCTCGACGGGACCGGCGTCTACGACGTGTCGACCGGCATCGGCTTTCTCGACCACATGGTCGAACAGTTCAGCCGCCACTCGCTGATCGACGTGACGATGAAGGTCGAGGGCGACCTGCATGTCGACCAGCACCACACCACCGAGGATTCGGCGATCGCGCTGGGGCAGGCGATTGCGCAGGCGTTGGGCGACAAGGCCGGGATCGGGCGTTACGGCGCGGCCTATTCGCCGATGGACGAGACGCTCTCGCGGGTGGCGCTCGACATTTCCGGGCGGCCCTATCTGGTGTGGAAGGCCAAGTTCACGCAGGAACGCCTCGGCGAATGGGATACCGAGCTGATCGAGCACTGGTTCCATTCCGTCAGCCAGAGCGCCGGGATCACGCTCCACATGGAGCTGCTCTACGGCACCAACAACCACCACATTTGCGAGAGCCTCTACAAGGGCTTTGCCCGCGCGATGCGGCAGGCGGTCGAGCGCGACCCGAGGAAGGGCGGCGCGATCCCCTCGACGAAGGGGCAGCTCGGTGGCTGAAGTTGCGGCCCTCGTCGATTACGGCGCGGGCAACCTTCATTCCGTGCACAATGCCTTGAAGGCGGCGGGGGCGGACGTCACCGTCACCGCCGATCCCTACGTTGTGCGCGCGGCGGACCGGATCGTGCTGCCCGGTGTCGGCAGCTTCAGGGCCTGCGCCGAGGGGCTCAATGCCATCCCCGGCATGGTCGAGGCAATGCGGGAGCGCGTCCATGTGGGCGGCGCACCGTTCCTCGGCATTTGCGTGGGGATGCAATTGCTCGCCGACCGCGGCCTCGAACATGGCGAGACGCCGGGGCTCGGCTGGGTTCCGGGCGAGGTGCGGCTGATCGAGCCCACCGATCCGGCCATCAAGGTGCCCCACATGGGCTGGAACGATGTGGCGGTGCTGCCCCATGCACGCGACCACGCGGTGATCGAGGAGGGCGAAGCCTATTTCCTCCACTCCTATCACTTCGCTGCCGACGATCCGCACCATGTCGCTGCGATGACGGACCATGGCGAGGGGCTGGTCGCTGCCGTCGCCCGCGACAACATCCTCGGGGTGCAGTTTCACCCGGAGAAGAGCCAGGCCTATGGCCTCGCAACGCTCCGGCGCTTTTTGGAGTGGTTCCCGTGATCATCTTCCCCGCCATCGACTTGAAGGGCGGCCAGGTCGTCCGCCTCGCCGAGGGCGACATGGACCGCGCCACGATCTACGGCGATGATCCGGCCGCGCAGGCCATGATCTTCGCCGATGCCGGGGCGGAATATCTCCACGTCGTCGATCTCGACGGCAGTTTTGCAGGCGAGAGCCGCAATCGTGCGGCGGTCGAGGCGATAGTGGCGGCCTTCCCGGGCTATGTGCAGCTTGGTGGCGGCATCCGCGATGCAGCGGCGGTCGAGGGCTGGTTCAACCTCGGCGTCGCGCGGGTGGTGATGGGCTCCGCCGCGCTCAAGAACCCCGAGTTCGTCAAGGACATGGCCCGCGAGTGGGAGAACGGCATCGTCGTCGCGGTCGACGCGAAGGACGGGATGGTCGCGACCGAGGGCTGGGCTGAGGTCTCCGACGTCCCCGTCACCGACCTCGCCCGCCGCTTCGAGGACGCCGGCGTCGCCTCGCTGCTGTTCACCGATATCGGGCGTGATGGCCTGCTGAAGGGCGTGAACATCGAGGCGACGGTGGACCTCGCCCGCCGTGTGGACATTCCGGTGATCGCCAGCGGCGGGGTGAAGGGCCTCGACGACATCCACATCCTCTCGCTCCACGCGCACGAGGGGATCGAGGGCGTGATCACGGGCCGCGCGCTCTATGAAGGGCGGCTCGATCTGGCGGCAGCGATCGCGATGGGCGCGCGGGTCGCATGACCGTCCGCATCCGCGTCATACCCTGCCTCGACGTTGCCGATGGCCGCGTGGTCAAGGGCGTGAACTTCGTCGATCTGAAGGACGCGGGCGATCCCGTCGAGCAGGCGCGCGCCTATGATGCGGCAGGGGCGGACGAGCTGTGCTTCCTGGATATTTCCGCCAGCCACGAGGGGCGCGGGACGTTGCTCGACATGGTGCGGCGCACGGCCGAGGTGTGCTTCATGCCGCTGACCGTCGGGGGCGGGGTGAGGAGCGCCGAGGATGCGCGCGCGCTGCTGCTGGCAGGCGCCGACAAGGTCGCGGTCAATTCCGCCGCCGTCGCCCGGCCCGAGCTGGTGGGCGAGATCGCGGAGCGTTTCGGCAGCCAGTGTGTCGTCGCCAGCGTCGACGCGCGCCGCACGCCGCGCGGGAACTGGGAAATCTTCACCCACGGTGGGAGGAAGCCGACCGGGATCGACGCGGTCGAATATGCGATGAAGGTCGCGAGGCTCGGCGCGGGCGAACTGCTTGTCACCTCGATGGACGGGGACGGAACGCAGAAGGGCTACGACCTTGATCTGACCCGCGAGATTGCCGACGCCGTCAGCGTGCCGGTGATCGCGAGCGGCGGGGTGGGGAGCCTCGAACATCTCGTGGACGGGGTGACCAAGGGCCATGCGAGCGCGGTGCTCGCCGCGAGCATCTTCCACTTCGGCCATCACACCATCGCCGAGGCCCACGCTGCCCTTCGGGCGGCGGGCTTGCCCGCCCGAGGCGTTTAGGGTGCGCGCAGCAGGCTTGCCCGCGCGCGGGGTTTGACCGAAAGGAGCGGCATGGACACTCTGACCCGCCTCGAAGCCACCATCGCGCGGCGCCTCTCCGCATCGCCGGAGGAAAGCTATGTCGCCAAGCTTCACGCCAAGGGGCTGAACAAGATCGCCCAGAAGCTCGGCGAGGAAGCGACCGAGACGGTGATCGCGGCGCTGGCGGGTGACGAGACCGAACTGGTGGGCGAAGCGGCGGACCTGCTGTTTCACCTTATGGTGCTGCTTGCCGAGAAGGGCGTGCCGCTGGACAAGGTGCTCGCCGAACTCGACCGCCGCGAGGGGCTGTCGGGTCTCGCCGAAAAAGCCGCACGGAGCAAATAATGCCGATCGACCCGACCCTGCCTTACGACGACAACAACATCTTCGCGAAGATCCTGCGCGGGGAGATCCCCTCGAAGACAGTCTACGAGGACGAGTGGGCCTTCGCCTTCGAGGACATCAACCCGCAGGCCGAAGTGCATACGCTGGTGATCCCCAAGGGGCGCTATGTCAGCTGGGACGATTTCAGCGCAAAGGCCTCTGACGCCGAAATCGGCGGCTTCGTGCGCGCGGTGGGTGAGGTGGCCCGCATGAAGGGTCTCGTCGCACCCGGCTACCGCCTGCTCGCCAATATCGGCCAGCACGGCGGGCAGGAGGTGCCGCACCTCCATGTCCACATCTTCGGCGGGCAGCCTCTGGGCCCGATGATCTGGAAGCGCGGATAAGGCTCCTATTCAGCCCGGTTCGGCTGCTGTTCATCTTCAAAACCCACAGAGCGGTCTTTGCAGGGATTCCCCGCTAGGCTAGGTGGCGCACATGACCTCTCCCAATCCTCCGGGCGGCATCCTCGATGGTGCGCGGCATCTCTATGCCGTGCGCGTCTATTACGAGGACACCGACCTCTCGGGGATTACCTATCACGCCAACTACCTGCGCTGGTTCGAGCGCGCGCGCTCCGATCTTTTGCGCCTGCTTGGGATCGACCAGCGCGCGGCGATCGAGAGCGGGGAGGGGGCTTACGCGCTCTCGGAGGTGAACCTCCGATACCTGCGGCCCGCGAAGCTCGATGACGATGTGGTGATCGAGACCCGCTGCACCGAACTCGGCGCAGCCTCCTGCCGGATGCACCAGATCGCGCGGCGGGGCGAGGATGTGCTGTGCGAGGCGCACCTGCGCGTGGGTTTCATCACCCTCGACGGCCGTCCGCGCCGCCAGCCCGAGGCCTGGCGCGCCGCTTTCCAGACTTTCATGAACAAGGACAACTGACCCCGTGACGCTCGCTCTGCTCGCCGCCGCCGCTCCCGCCGCGCCGACCCGCCTCGATCCGGTCGAGCTGTTCCTTCAGGCCGACATCATCGTCCAGGCCGTGATGCTCGGGCTGATCCTTGCGAGCGTGTGGGTGTGGATGATCATCGTCTCCTTCTCGATGCGGATCGGCGGGCTCGACAGGAAATCGCGCGAATACGAGGCGGAGTTCTGGGAGCAGCGCGACCGCGAGGCGCTGCTGACCAAGCAGGTGAGAAAGGAAGTCCCCGCCGCCCGCGTAGCCGCTGCCGGGCTCGACGAATGGCGCAAGTCGACCGCCAAGCAGCCGGTCGACCGCGAGGCCGCCCGCCAGCGCATCGCCGCCGTGATGGAGAGCCAGATCGCCGAGGAAGCCGATGAACTCGGCGGGCGGCTGAACTTCCTGGCAACCGTGGGCTCGGTCGCGCCCTTTGTCGGCCTGTTCGGCACGGTCTGGGGGATCATGAACTCTTTCTTCCAGATCGGCGCGCAGCAGAGCGCGAGCCTCGCCGTGGTCGCCCCCGGCATCGCCGAGGCGCTGTTCGCGACCGCGATCGGCCTGTTTGCCGCCATCCCCGCCGTCATCGCCTATAACCGCTTCGGCGGCGCGGTGGAGCGCTACGAGGCGGGGCTGCAACGCTTTGCCGACAAGCTCCATACCGGTCTGAGCCGCGAGCTGGACCGGGCATGATATGTTCAAGCATCCTCGCTCATGCGACCTTGCGGTCGCGTCGCTGCGGGCGGCCGTTCGGCCTTGCGGCGGCGATGCCGCCGAAGGGAGCTGACACATGGCTATGAACCTGTCTTCCCGCCGCAGGGGCTCCAGGCGCGGGCGTCGTGCCGCCATGTCGGACATCAACGTCACGCCGCTGGTCGACGTGATGCTGGTGCTGCTGATCATCTTCATGGTGACAGTCACGCTGCCTGCCGTTGGCGTTCCGGTGGAACTGCCGGAAAGCCGCGCCGCGCCGGTCGAGGAGAAGCCTGACCAGATCACTGTCTCGATCGACGCGTCGGGCACGATCTATATCGAGGATGCGCCGGTTCCGGCGGGCGGGCTTCCTGCCGCACTCGAAGCCCTGAACCGTGGCGGCGAGCAGCCGCTGGTGGTGCTGCGCGGCGATCGCAGCCTCGATTACGGCAGAGTGATGCAGGTTATGGGCGAGCTGGGCCGTGCGGGCTTTACCTCGATCTCATTGGTCACCGACGGTTCAGTTTCGGCTCCATAGTCCGGTGAGGGTGATGGGAGGATACGCGCTTCGCTCTGACGAGAAGATCGGCCTCGGTGCCGCCGTGCTGCTGCATGGCGCGCTGGTCGGCGTGCTCGCCTTGCAGACGATGCGCAGCGAGGTTTCCGTGTTCCCCGAGCGGATCAACGTGAGCCTTGCGACCGAGGTGGGGCTGGAGGCGGCCTCGCCCGATCCCGTCAGCGAGAGCCGTGCATCGATCGCTCCGACCCTGTCCGACAGTCCCGCTCCCGCGCCCGAGGCCAAACCCGAGCCTGCCGAGCCCGCCGCGCCGACGGCTCCGTCACGCGACCGCTCGCGCCCCGATCGCGCGCCGCCCAAGACCGCGACCACGCCGCCCAGGCAGGCCACAACCAAGACCGGCGGAGGCAGCCGGATCGGAGACGATTTCCTCGACGGCAAGGGATCCTCGACCACCACCACCGAAACCCGTGCACCGGCGGCCACTTTCGGCGCAAAGGAGGCGGCGGACCTGCGCTCGGCCATATCGCGCCAGATCAAGAAGAACTGGTCCGCGCCCAATGGTGTGGATGCCGAACTGCTGGTCTCGGTGGTGCGCTGGCAGCTCGGCCAGGACGGCACGCTCAAGGGACGCCCGACCTGCCGCACCAATCCGAACAGCATCACGGCAGCAAATCGCCCTCAGGCAGCCCTGCATTGCGAGCGCGCTATCCGCGCAGTCCAGCTTGCCGCCCCTTTCAAGCTTCCCGAGCAGTTCTATAGTCGCTGGGACGATCTCGAATGGCAATTCGACCGAAGGCTCTGACATGATTTTCAAGTATCCTCTGCTCCTGTCCGCCGCGCTTGTGGCTGTGCCCGTCGCAGCACAGGATCTCGGCGCGCCGATCCCGCAGGACCAGCAGGTCGAGAGCGTTCCCATCGAGGGGGAGGACGACGGCCCGTTGCGCGGCACCGTTACGGACGAGAGCGCATGGTCGGACATCGGCATCGCCATCCCCGCTTTCGCCACCGACCGCGAGCGGCCGACGCCTGCCAACGAGGCCGGGACCGGAGCGCTGGGGCGTGAAGTCGCCCGGGTCATCACCGCCAACCTCAGGAATAATGGCCTGTTCAAGCCGGTCGGCCCCGACAGCCTGCCGCAGCCCGGCTTCGCACAGGTCCGCGCGCCCGCCTATGGCACATGGAGCGGTCAGGGCGCCGAGATGCTGGTGCAGGGCTATGTCACCGCACGCGACGATGGCCGGCTGGTGGTCGGCTGCTACCTCTATGACGTGCAACTCCAGCAGCAATTGGTGCGCGAGGGCTGGGTTGTCGCGCCCGGCGACTGGCGGCGTGCGGCGCACAAGTGCTCGGACCTCATTTTCAGCCGCCTCACCGGCGAGAGCCCGTTCTTCGACAGCCGCATCGCCTATATCGCCGAGACCGGCCCCAAGGACCGCCGCGTCAAGCGGCTTGCGGTGATGGACAGCGACGGGGCCAACCACCGCTTCCTGACGCTTGGCAGCGCCACCGCGCTCACCCCGCGCTATTCGCCCGACTATTCGAAGATCCTCTATCTCAGCTATGTCGACGGCAATCCGCGCATCTATGTCTATGACATCGGCTCCGGCAAGCAGACGCTTGTCACCGAGAACCGCAATCCGACCATCGCCCCGCGCTGGTCGCCTGACGGCAAGCATATCCTGTTCTCGATGGCCGTGGCGGGCAATACCGACATCTACCGCGTCCCTGCCACGGGCGGCACGGCGACCAAGCTCACCGACAACCCCGGGATCGATGTGGGCGGCTCCTATTCGCCCGACGGCTCGAAGATCGTGTTCGAGAGCGACCGCTCCGGCAGCCAGCAGTGTTATGTGATGAACGCTGACGGGTCGAACCAGAAGCGCATCAGCTTCTTCGGCGGGCGCTGCGCCACGCCCGAATGGAGCCCGCGCGGAGACCAGATCGCCTTCACGCGGATCGCGGGCGATTTCAACGTCGCGGTGATGAATACTGGCGGCGGAGGGATGCGCGTGCTCACCAGAGGCTGGCAGGACGAGGCCCCGACCTGGGCCCCCAATGGCCGCATCATCCAGTTTTTCCGCACCGAGAAGAACAGCGGGCGCTCGGGCATCTGGCAGGTCGATCTGACCGGCCAGAACGAGCGCCGCCTGCCGACCCCGGTCGATGCCTCGGACCCCGCCTGGGGCCCGATCCGTCCCTGATAACTACAAGAAGAAAGGAACAGAGCGATGAACACGAAGATTGCCACGATCGTGCTGCTGGCCTCGGCCACCGGGCTTGCCGCGTGCTCGAAGAAGGCTCCGGACTCGCTGCCGCCCGAGCCGGTGCAGACTGCGCGCCCGGCCACCCAGCCGACCCCGCAGGTCCAGCCGACCGGCCCGGCGGTCGGCACCCAGCAGCATTTCGCCGGAGCGGTGGGTTCTTCGACCACGATCTACTTCGAGACCGATCGCTACAATGTCGATTCGCAGGATGCCGCCGCGCTTCAGGCCCAGGCTCAGTATTTCGCGCGCTATCCGCAGCTGACCTTCACCATCGAGGGCCATGCCGACGAGCGCGGGACGCGGGAATACAACCTCGCCCTCGGTGAGCGCCGCGCCAATGCCGCCAAGGCCTATCTCGTCAGCCTCGGCGTGGATGCCAACCGCATCTCGGTGTTGAGCTATGGCAAGGAGCGCCCTGTCGCGCTCGGCTCGGACGAAGCGGCCTGGGCGCAGAACCGCCGCGCCGCGAGCGTCATCATCAATTGATCAGCTATGGAGCAGGCCGGACGAAAGTTCGGCCTGCACCGCGACCGGCGCTTCGTAGCCAGCCAGATCGCGCGCCGAGGTGACCACGCAAAGCCCTGCAAGCGCGAGCGCGCAGAAGAGGCTGGAGAGGGTCAGTTGCTGGCTCATGGCGATGTGGACTTTCCGGGCGCTGCGGACAGCCCGCAGATCGACTTGGTATTGCACTGCAACATTTCAGATTGCAACCGGTTCCCGCATTCTCACGCCTTCCCATTGCCGGCCACTGCGCCTAGATGGGTAGCGTGACCCGATCGACCAACGACATGATGCCCGGGGGCCCCCGATGAGCCGCGCGCGCCGGTCGATGGACTGGGGCTTCCCGCGCTGGCGGCCCTACGGCGCCTCGCAGGAGGCGGCCAATGTCCGCCTCTGCGACCGCCATGGCTGCGAGGAGCCGGGCAATTGCCCCGCGCCCAAGGCTCCCAATAGCCGCGACCGCTGGTATTTCTGCCAGAAGCACGCTGCCGAATATAATTCCAAGTGGGACTACTTCGAAGGCCTCGAGCAGGCCGAAAAGGAAGAGCGCGCCCGCGCCGAGCGGCAGGAGAGCGCCGGCTATGCCGAAAGCGCGCATTACGGCTGGGCCGGGTCGGGTGACGGCTCGCGCTCGGCCGACGAGATGCGCGCGCTCGAGGTGCTGGGACTGGAGCCCGATGCCGATTTCAACGCGATCAAGAAGGCCTACCGCGCCCGCGCGAAGGAAGTGCACCCCGACGTGAAGCCGGGCGACACGGAGGCCGCCAAGCAGTTCCAGTTGATCCAGACCAGCTACGAAGTCCTGCGCGCCGCCGAAGAGCGCCGCGAGTGGCGGGGCTGATGCGCTAGGCCGAGGCTGACGGCCCGGCGAAGCCCTTGCCCTTGGCGTCGATCTGCGGATCGGGGTTGTCATTCCACCACGGCACATCGGTCCACGGGCGAACATCGACCTCGTGGGTCCAGCAATTGCGCGGCTGGTGGGCGAGGTGCCAATAGGTCTCGGCCAAGACAGCCGGATCGATCAGGCCCTCGTGGCCCTTGCCGTGCTTGAAGGCCTCGTACCTGTCGCCGAGCAGCTTGCCGAGCGTGTCAGGCGCGTCCACCGGGCCGTCGACGATAACATGGGCGACATGGATTCCCTTGGGGGCGAATTCGGCATTGAGCGTCTGGCACAGCATCCGCCGCCCGCCCATCGCCGCAGCATGGCTGTGCTGCCCCGCATTGCCGCGCACCGCTGCGGTGGCCGAGGTGACGAGCAGCGCCCCGTGCGGCCCGCCGTCACGGGCCCGTTCCACCATCGCGGGAAACAGCGCATGTGCGAGCCGGAACACGCCATAGGTTCCCAGCCGCCAGCCCAGCTCGAAGGTGCGGTGCGGGGTTGCCTCAAGCGGGCGGTTCCCGATCTGCGCGCCGAGGTTGTAGAGCGCCGCGCGGATCGGGCCGATGTCGCGTTCGGTGCGTGCGACCAGTTCCTCGATCGCGCCGTCCTCTGCCGCGTTCATCAGGGTGCCGGTGGCAGAGCCCCCCGCCGCCTCGATTTCGCCCACCATGCGCTGGAGACCTGCCTCGTCCGACCGGCGGGCGAGCACGGCGTGATAGCCTCCTGCGGCAAAGCGCGAGGCCGCGCTTCCGCCGATCCCGGCGCCCGCTCCGATCACCAGGAACACCGGCTTGCGGCTGTCGGTCATTGCTCCATTCCTTCCCTTGGCAGCGCCGTATCAGGTCAGCGCCCCGATCCCCCATACCACGCCGACGATCAGGAAGACCCCTGCCACATCCAGCAGTGCGCCCGCTCTCACCATGGCTCCGATGCGGATGCGCCCGGTTGCCCAGGCGATGGCATTGGGGCCAGTGCCGGCAGGCAGCATGAAGCCCCAGCTTGCCGCCAGGGCCGCAGGCAGCGCGAGCAGAACCGGATCGGCCCCCAGCGCCACCACCAGCGCGGCGACCACCGGGACGATGCCGGTTGCGGTCGCGACATTGCTGGCGAACTCGGTCACGAGGATTACCAGCGCTGTCACCGTGAGCGCGACAAGTAGCAGCGGCCAGTGCTCGAGCGGCAGCAGCGCTTGTCCGATCCATTGGGCGAGGCCTGAAGCCTGCATCCCTGCCGCCAGCGCCAAGCCGCCGCCGAACATGAAGATGACGCTCCACGGCGCGGTTTCTGCCTCGCGCCAGACCAGCAGTGGCCGACCGGTGCCATCGGGCAGGAGGAACAGCGCCAGCGCGGCGATCACGGCGATGGTGCCGTCGGTCCACGATCCGGCGGGTAGCAGCGGCGCGACCAGGGGCTGGGTGACCCAGGCGATGAAGGTCAGCGCGAAGAGTGCGGCCAGCCGTTTCTCCGGCGCGCTCCAGCCCGCCTGCGTCGCGATCGCGGCACGCGCGGCGGCGATGTCGAAAGGATGGGCGGCAACCCGCTGGACCGTGCCGATGATCCATGCGGCAAAGGGCACGCTCAGCAGCACCAGCGGGATGCCGTAAAGCGACCACTCGGCAAAGGTGATGCGCACCCCTGCGACCTTGTCGAGCAGGCCCACGGCGATGGCATTGGTCGGCGAGCCGACGATGGTGCCGAGCCCGCCGATGCTTGCGGCAAAGGCGATGCCCATCGGCAGCGCGCCCCCGATACCGTCCTGACAGGGCGCACCGGCCTCTTGCGCTTCGCTGCCTGAGGGCGCGCCGCCTTCCAGCACCGCCAGCGCCATCGGCATCATGATCAGCGCGGTCGAGGTGTTCGAGATGAACATCGAGAGCAGCGCGGTGGAGATCATGAAGGCCAGCAGCAACCGCCCCGGGCCGCCATGAGCCCCCACCGCGCGCAGGATCGCGAGGCTGAGGCGGCGGTGCAGGCCGGTCCGCTCGATCGCCAGCGCGATGAAGGCACCGCCAAGCAGCAGGAACAGGATCGGCGAGTAATAGGTCGCCGCCGTCGCCTCGGCGGTGGAGACCCCCGCAAGCGGCAGCACCACGAAAGGCAGCATCGCCGTGACCGAGAGCGGCACCGCCTCGGTCATCCACCAGGCCGCCATCCACGCGGTCAATCCCGCCACGGCCCAGGCGCCGGCCGGCAGGCCTGCGGGCGGGGCGAGCAGGATCGTCGCGACAAACGCGAGCGGCCCCATCACAAGGCCGATCTGTCGTGCAGTCATGCTCTTCAGGCTCCCCGGGCAGTATCCCCTGCCCGGCACCTATCAGGCCGGAGCCGAGGCCTGCAAGCATTGCCCTGCGGCAACGCCTGCAAGCCGGCTATTCCACTTCGGCCGCTTCGCCTGCTTCGCCGGGCAAGGTGATGTTGCTGAAGGTCACGGTCCCGGTGCGGCCCTGGCGGATGATCTCCTGGAACTTGGTCTCGCGCTCGCGCAGCAGTGCGGCCATGCTCTGGGGGATGCGGAAGCTGATCGAAACGCCGTCAGAGGTGATGTTCTGGTAGGTCGGCTCGCGCACGCCGCCTTCGAGGTCGGCGATGTCATATTCCTGGATCACCGGCTCGGCGCCGGTGGCCGCGGTCAGCAGCGCTGCGGTCTTCTCGTCGGCAAAGCGGGCGAGGTGTGCGCGGACATCGTTCTCGAAATCGGGGAAGAAGAACGGCGCTGCCTCGCGGTAGAGTTCGGACACCTGCAGGCGTCCGCCCATCTCCTGCGAGCCGCGCAGCGAATTGACGAAATCGCCCGCGCCGCGGATCAGCAGGCGTGCGACGTTGTCGGCGTTGAAGGCCTCCTTCTGGAGGGAGGGCCCGCCGATCTCGCCGCGCCAGAAGCCGTACATCACCACCGGGTCCTTCCAGTAGCGGTAGACGATCTTCTCGCGGATATCGCGGGGGCTGAGCTTGATCCCCTCGACCGAGATGAAGCGCGCATCATCGAGCGGGACGCCGTCGATCTTGATGTCGCGCGGCTGGCGCACCGGCCAGGCATTGGCGATCTGCTCGACCATCGCGACGTTGTGGAGATTGATCCAGTAGGCGAGCTGCTCGTTGCGGCTAAGTGACTGGATATCGACGATATTCGCAGTCGCCTCAAGGTCCTTGCGATATTCGGTGAAGCTCGCGATCACGTCGGTGTCGAGGAAGCCGAACATCACCCGCGTGCCTTCCAGCCGGTAGCGCGAGACGTGGCCATACTGGCGGCGGGTGCCGAAGCTGGGGTCGGGGCGGGGCGCGCCTTCGCGCAGGGAGGGGCCCATCGAGACGACGATGTTCTTCATCGCCTCGTCCCAGATCGAATAGTCGATCCTGTCCTTGCCGGGCTTGTCCGAGGGGGCGAAGGCGGAGAGGTCGGGTTCGTTCGCCGGGCCTTGCGCGAAGGCCGGGGTGGCGGCCAGCAGGATTGCGGCCAGGAGAGCGGAACGGACAAGCAGCTTGGTCGGCATGGTCACGATGTTTCCCGTGAAACATCCCTCCCGGACCCCCTCTGGAGGGGGTCTGGAGGGGGTCTGGAGCGGTCTGGAGGCGGGCAAGGGCGGGGCAAACCGCCCCTGCCGCCAGTCTGTTTTCAATAGCATGGACGGGCGCGCCGGTGTCGCCCGCAATCGGGCCGCGTCAGCCCTTGGTCGAGCCGCCATGCCGCTCGTCGGTGAACCCGGACAGGCAGGGGCGGGCCATCCGGTCCGCCCCTGTCGCTGGCAGGGCCTGCCGGGCCGGCCTTACTTGGGAGCCAGCACCATCAGCATCTGGCGCCCTTCGAGACGCGGGAAGGCCTCGACCTTGGCATATTCGGCGACATCGTCCTGCACCTGCTTGAGCAGATCCATCCCGAGATGCTGGTGCGCCATTTCGCGCCCGCGGAAGCGCAGGGTGATCTTCACCTTGTCGCCATTGTCGATGAACTTGTGCACGTTGCGCATCTTCACGTCATAATCATGCGTGTCGATGTTCGGACGCATCTTCACTTCCTTGATGTCCTGCGTCTTCTGCGTCTTGCGCGCGAGGTTCGCCTTCTTCTGCGCCTCGTAACGATACTTGCCGACATCGAGGAACTTGCACACCGGCGGGTCCGCGTTGGGGGACACTTCGACGAGGTTCAGGCCCTTCTCGTTGGCCTGCTCGATCGCTTCGCGGGTGTACATCACGCCCAGGTTCTCGCCTTCATCGTCGATGACGCGGACCTTGGGGACGTTGATCATGTTATCAAACCGAGGGCCGCTTTTTACAGGCGGGGCCAACGAGCGCCGGGGTGGACGTGATATGGGGTGTTCTCCTGTGGTAGCTTCTTGCTGCGCGCTCCTTAGTCCGAAACGCAAGGCAGCGCCAGATGGAGTCTTTACGCTGCCGCCTGCCACAGCGGGAAGCGCGCGATGCGGCCCGCCGCCGGCATAAGCGCCTCGATCCGCGCCGCCGGTTGCAGCGCGCCGAGGATTTCGGGATGGCCCGCATCGAGCCCTCCGGTGAGGCTGCCGAAGGCGGGAAGGATCATGCGCTCCGCCCCCCCAGCACCGCGCCCCAGCACGGCGCAGGGGCGGGCGATGTGGCGGTTGCGGACATTGACCCGCAGCTTGGGGTGATAGTGGCCCGAGAGTTCCGGCGCGGTCTCTCCGCGCTTCGCCTCGTGGCGCAGGATCACCCCGCCCAGTTCCAGCTCCGGCACGATCGTCCCGCCGAAGCCCCGCGGCAGCGCTTCGTCGTGGTTGCCGGTGATCCACACCCAGTCGAGCGCGCGGGTCAGGGCCTCGAGCATCCCGGTGCAATGCTGATCGAGTCGCAAGGCGCCCGCGTCATCGTGGAAATTGTCGCCCAGCGTGATGACCCGCCGCGCGCCCGTCCGCTTCACCGCGTCCGCCAGCCGTTCGAGCGTGTCGCGGCTGTCATAGGGGGGGAGCATCTGGCCCCTTGCGGCAAACCAGCTCGCTTTCTCAAGGTGCAGGTCGGCCACCAGTAGCGCGCGTTCCGCCGGCCAGTAAAGCGCCCGGCCCTGTCCGAGGGCAAGCTCGTGTCCGGCGAAGGGGAAGGGGGCGAACATAGTGCGAACCATGCCCTGCCTCTGCCTGCAATTGCAAGGCTTGGCAACCGGGCCGCGGGCGCAGGTCTTGGCCACAGCGGGACTTGTGCGCCGCGCACCTTGCCCTATGGTGCCCTGACATGACGGACGGGGATGTATGACTGACTGGACACCTTACACCGAACGCGCACGCGTCTGGTTCGAAGACCTGCGCAACCAGATCTGTGCCGAGTTCGAGGCGATCGAGCGCGAGGCAGGCTCCGATGCCGCCTTCCGATACACCCCGTGGCAGCGGGAGGAGGAGGGCAATCCCGATCCCGGCGGCGGCACCCAGGGGCTGATGAAGGGCAAGGTGTTCGAGAAGGTCGGGGTCAATATCTCGACTGTGCGCGGCAGCTTCGCCAAGGAGTTTGCAGGCTCGATCAACGGGGCGAGCGCCGAGAACCCCGGCTTTGTCGCCACCGGCATCAGCCTTGTGGCGCATATGAGCAACCCGCATGTGCCGGCGGTCCACATGAACACCCGCTTCCTCACCACCACCAAGGCATGGTTCGGCGGCGGCGCGGACCTCAATCCGCCGCTCCCCTATGACGAGGACACAGCCGAATTCCACGCCGCCATGAAGGCCGCCTGCGATGCGCATAACGAGAGCTATTACGAGCGCTATTCCAAGTGGGCGGAGGAATATTTCTACATCCCCCACCGCAAGGTCGGGCGCGGGGTCGGCGGGATTTTCTGCGACCACCTCGAATGCCCCGACGATGCCGCATGGGAGCGCAATTTCGCCTTCATCCAGGACATCGGCCGGCAGTTCCTCGCCGCCTTCCCTGCGATCGTGCGGCGGCGGATGAACACGCCCTTCGATGCGGCCGACGAGGCGCAGATGTTCGAATATCGGGGCCGCTATGCCGAGTTCAATCTCGTCTATGACCGCGGCACGATCTTCGGGCTGAAGACCGGCGGCAATATCGACGCGATCCTGATGAGCCTGCCGCCCAGAGCGACTTGGTCCTGAAGCGCGGCGTCCAGCCGGATCGCCGCGCTGCGGCTTTCTTCGCACTTGCGGCAAGGCTCTGGCGCGGACATAGTCGCTGCTGATGCTGCGCCAGTACGAACTCGTCGAGAAGGTCCTCGATTACGACCCTGCCGCCGACGAGGCGATGCTCAACCGTGCCTATGTCTATACCGTGCAGAAGCACGGCACGCAGAAGCGCGCCTCCGGCGACCCCTATTTCTCGCACCCGGTCGAGGTTGCCGGGCTGATGACCGACCTCAAGCTCGATCAGGCGACGATCATCACCGCGCTGCTCCACGATACGGTCGAGGATACGCTCGCGACGATCGAGGATATCGAGGCCCATTTCGGCCCCGAGGTCGCGCGGCTGGTGGACGGGGTCACCAAGCTCTCGAAGATCGAGACCATGCCCGAGAACGAGCGCGCGGCGGAGAACCTCAGGAAGTTCCTGCTCGCCATGTCGGAGGACATCCGGGTGCTGCTGGTGAAGCTTGCCGACCGGCTCCACAACATGCGCACGCTGCACTTCATCAAGAAGCCCGAAAAGCGCCAGCGCATCGCCCGCGAGACGATGGATATCTACGCCCCCCTCGCCGAGCGGGTGGGGATGTATGAATATATGCACGAGATGCAGGCGCTGGCCTTCCGCGAGCTGGAGCCGGAGGCCTATGCCACCATCACCAACCGCCTTGAACAACTGCGCTCTCAGGACGGCGGGCAGGTCGATGCGATCGCGCTCGCCATCAAGCAGCGGCTCGCCGAGGCGGGGCTGAAGGTCGAGGTCTACGGGCGCGAGAAGCACCCCTATTCGATCTGGCACAAGATGGCCGAACGCCATGTCAGCTTCGAGCAGGTGACCGACATCATGGCCTTCCGCGTCCTCACCGAGACCGAGGAGGACTGCTACCGCGCGCTCGGGGTGCTGCACACGACGTGGCAGTTCCTGCCGGGCAAGTTCAAGGACTATATCTCGACGCCGAAATCGAACGGCTACCGCTCCTTGCACACCTCGCTGCTCTACCAGAACTCGATGCGCGTCGAAGTGCAGATCCGCACCCGCGAGATGCACCGCACCAACGAATTCGGCCTCGCCGCGCACTGGGCCTACAAGCAGGGCGACAAGCCCGACGGGGCGGTGGGCTGGCTCAGGGACCTGATCGAGATCGTCGATGCCAGCCACGATGCCGAGGAGCTGCTCGAACACACCCGCATGGCGATCTATCAGGATCGCATCTTCGCTTTCACCCCCAAGGGCGCGCTGTTCCAGCTACCCAAGGGCGCGACCGCGGTGGACTTCGCCTTTGCGGTCCACACCAATCTGGGCCTCCAGACCGCAGGCGTGAAGATCAACGGCCGCCACATGCCGCTTCGCACCCCGCTGGCGAACGGCGATGTGGTCGAGATCATCAAGAACCCCCACGCCTCGCCGCAATTGTCGTGGCTCGCCTTCGTCGTCACCGGCAAGGCGCGCGCGGCCGTGCGCCGGGCGGTGCGGATGAAGGAGCGCGCCGAGGTCGCCGCGATCGGTTCCAAGCTGTTCGACGAGATCGCCGCCCGCGTGCCTGCCCGCATCGGCAAGAAGGCGATCCGCGCCGCGGTCGAACGGCTCGGGATGGAGGAGCCTGACGACCTCATGTATGCCATCGGCGCGGCCAAGATCGCCGACCGCGAGGTGATGGAGGCGCTCGTCCCCGGCTGCACCGCGGGGATCGAGGAGGACGAGCACTGGGAACGCCGCGAGCGCGCTATCTCGATCCGCGGCCTCACGCCGGGCGTGGCGTTTGAACTCGCCCCCTGCTGCCACCCCGTGCCCGGCGACCGCATCGTCGGCATCCGCCGCAAGGGCGACACCGTGCTGGTCCACGCGATCGACTGCATGGAACTGGCAAACGGGGTGGATAGCGACTGGATCGATCTGGCCTGGGGCAGCCGCTCGGTCGGCGCCGCCGGGCAGCTCTCGGTGACGATCTACGACCGGCTCGGCACGCTTGCCGAAATGGCGGGCATCTTCGCGCAGAACAAGGCCAACATCATCACTCTGATGCAGGCGCAGATCGACCACCCCTTCGTCACCTATGATGTCGAGGTCGAGGTCGAGGATGTGGGGCACTTGAACCGCATCGTCTCGGCCCTGCGCGCCAGCGACGCGGTGGCGCAGGCGGAGCGGCAGTAGAGTGCCTGCTCCCCTTCCTCAAGGGGGAGGGGAGAAGGTCTCAACCCTCCGCCGCCACCCGCCGCACCGGCACCTTGATGTTGCAGATGTCCGCCCCGCCGGCGGGCACGATGAAGAACGGATCGCGGCGGTTGGCGATGGCCTCGGCATAGGCCGCGAAGGTCGCGCTTTCGGTCGAGAGGTATTCGAAACGTGGCTGGTCGGCAGGCGCAAGATCGCTCGCCACCCGCACCGACAGGATCGGCGTGCGCTTGGCGGCTTCCTCGGCGGTGTAGAACCCCAGCGCGCCTGACCCGCGCGGCAGCGAGGAGAGGTGCTGCATCCCCTCGATTACCCGTCCGACCAGCGCGATATTGCGATCAAGATGGCGCGGTGCATGGCCGATCACGGTGTAGAGTTCGGCGCCCGAGCCTGTATCGGGAGAGTAGTTCCGCCCCACGCCGACCATGCCGTAGCAGTGGGTGGGCCACACGCCCTCCCGCCCCACCCCTACAGGCCAACCTTTCTCGAAAGTTGAGCCGGGGGCATAGTTGTCTTTCTGAATGAGCACCATCGGAGGCACAGGAATGGCGACGCCAACAGTGAGTTGACCTGCGCGTGTCCGTTCGGCCGCAGAAGCTCGCGTTCGCGCGTTGGTAGCCTCGATCTCTGCGCGCCGCTTGGCGAGCTCCAGATTCTTCTGAGCGAAGGCCCTGAAGGGCTCGCCAGTTACGACATACTCCGCCTCCCCCATCACCTTCAGCCCCTCGGGGAGCGGCTTCACTTTCCCCGTCGCCTCGGGGTTGTCGTAATTGGGATCGCCCCACTGGGTGACGTAATTGTCCTGCACCCGGTTGACCGAGATGCCGTCATACCACTTCGCGCGGGCGAACAGCCGGATGTTGTGGACCCAGCCCTGCGAGAAAGGGGCGGGCATCAGCTGGATCACCACCTGCCGCGGCTTGCCCTCGGCATCGGGCGCGAGGGTAATCACCAGCAAGTCCTCCGCCGGAATGGCCACCCACTCCGCCTTGGGCGCAGCGGCGACAATTTCCGAGGGCGCCAGGGCCACAGGAGCCTTGTCCTGTCCTACCGCTTCGCTGCTTGCGGGCGTGCCCTCCTTTGCGGTCAGCGGCACAGAAAGGGCGAGCGCAGCCGAGGCGGCCAGAAGCAATGGTCTCATGGCGCAATTGGTGCCACCACGCGCCTTGCGAAGCAATCCATTCGCGGCTAGGGCGCGCGTTCTTGTCGCGCTACCGCTTCGCTGCATGAGCGCGTTCGGGATCCGCGGAGCAGTGGCCGAGTGGTCGAAGGCGCACGCCTGGAAAGTGTGTATACGTCAAAAGCGTATCGAGGGTTCGAATCCCTCCTGCTCCGCCACCACCCCGCCTTCACCGCAGCCTGCCTGTCCCGCTGGAAACCGGCCTGAGCCGAGAGGCTTGGAGACAGGGCGGCCGGCAGGCGATATGGACCCGCAATGGCCCGGCTGCTTCTGTTCAACAAACCCTTCGGCGTCCTGTCGCAATTCACCGACCGCGGCTCGCCGACCGAGCGGGCGACCCTGTCGGACTTCATCGCGGTCAAGGGCGTCTATCCCGCCGGCAGGCTCGACCGCGACAGCGAGGGGCTCTTGCTGCTGACCGATGACGGGCGCTTGCAGGCGCGCATTGCCGAGCCGCGCTTCAAGCTGCCCAAGACCTATCTCGTGCAGGTCGAGGGCGATCCGCGGGACGCAGAGCTGGACCGCTTGCGGCAGGGCATCCAGTTGAAGGATGGCATGACCCTGCCAGCCGAAGTCGCCCGCATCGCGGCGCCTGACCTGTGGCAGCGCGATCCGCCGATCCGCGAGCGCAAGTCCATCCCTGATAACTGGCTGCAAATCACCATCCGCGAAGGGCGCAACCGGCAGGTGCGCCGGATGACGGCGGCGGTGGGGCTGCCGACCTTGCGGCTGGTGCGCTGGTCGATCGGGGAGTGGAGTGTGGAAGGAATAGCGCCCGGCCAGTTCACGGAAATCGCCGTATGAATTACCGCCACTCCTTCCATGCCGGCAACAGCGCCGATGTCGTCAAGCACAGCCTGCTGATCGCGCTGGTGCGCGCCCTCCAGCAAAAGCCCTCGGCGCTGACCCTGATCGACACCCATGCCGGGTGCGGGGTCTATGACCTCGAGGGCGATCAGGCCCAGCGCACGGGTGAGGCGGCCGGGGGCGTGCTGCGTGCCTTTGCCGATGCGCATCCCCTGCTGGGTGATTACCGCGCCGCCGTCAGCGCGGTGAACGAGGGCGCCGCCGCGCCGCGCCTCTATCCCGGCTCTCCGCGCTTCCTTGCACAATTGCTGCGCCCGCAGGATTGTCTGGTCCTCAACGAGAAGCACCCCGAGGACGCGCTCGCCCTGCGCGCGGCGATGCGCGGCACCCCGGCGGCGGTGCACGAGCGCGACGCCTACGAGCTGTGGCTGGCGCTGCTGCCGACCCGCACGCCGCGCGGGGTGGTGCTGGTCGATCCGCCCTACGAGCAGACCGACGAGCGCGCCCGCATCACCGCCACACTTGGCGCCGCGCACCGCAAATGGGCGCACGGGGTGACGGTGATCTGGTATCCGCTGAAAGACCGCGCCGCGCACGAGCGGTGGAAGCATCAGCTCGGCAAGCTCGGCATCCCCAAGTTCCTCAGCGTCGAGCACTGGCTCTATGAAGAGGACCAGCCCGGGCTCTACAACGGTGCGGGGCTGTTCATCGTCAACCCGCCCTATGCCTTCACGCAGGAACTGCCACCGCTGCTCGAGGCGCTGCGGGCCGCGCTGGCACCGGAAGGGCACCGGGGCAGGCTCACCGCGGAGTGGCTGCGTAAATAGGGCAGGTTCTGTGCCCTGACCCGCGGGCGGGCCTTTGGTCCGGCATCGAGCAATCTGGGGCTCGATGCTCCCGTTTTCGAGGCGAATGGGCTTGCCCTGCCGGCGCGCTGCCATATCCCGCGAGGTCTGGCTCGAACGGGCTGACCATGAGGGCGAGATGGCGGCGCGGCGCGAGATATTGCTGGACGTTACCCGACTGGTCGCCCGGTGATGGAGCGGGCGGCCGGCAAACGGCATCGACCGCGTGGCCGAAGCCTATCTGGCACATTTTGCACCCGAGGCCCGCGCGGTGGTCCAATTGCGCGGGGTCGCGCGCGTGCTGACGGCTCGCCACAGCGCGCAGCTATTTGCCCTGCTGCAATCCCGCGTTTGCCCCCGGGCGCGCATCGAGCTTGCCCGGCTGGCACCTTGCGCCCTTGCCGCAGGTTCGAGCGAGGCGTGGGGCGGCTTCTACATCAACGTGACCCACACCGATTTCGACCTGCCGCGGCACCGGGAGTGGGCGGCGCGCCTTGCTTCGTGCCTCCGGCCGGATGACGAATCCCTCTTTTATCGCCCTAAAAGCGCAATGGCGGCGTGATTTGTGAAGTTTTTCAGTGTTCTGTCGTAGGCTCTCGTGCCGCGCCGAGCGCGCGCAGGGAATGAGCGCAGGTCCGGCCAGCTGCGCCCTTGCATTAAACCCGCGCAGCCATCCGTTTCCCTCATGACCGGCGACATGGCGCCGGAACATCCAGAATGGAGACAATAGATGAAGCCTGCACGAATTGCCCCCGCTCTTGCTCTGGTCTGTGCCGCGTTCACCTCGGCCCATGCCGCTGTCGCTGTCGGCGACCTGCACGAGGAACGCCTCGCCCGCGAGGAAGAGCGCCAGATCCTGACCGCGCCGATCGCCGGCATCCAGAACAGCCTGTGGTTCGATTACCGCATCGACATCACCGAGGCGCAGAAGGAACTGAGCGCCGACCTCAGGGGCGCGAGCGACCTCGAGGACCTGCGCGATGCCTGGGAGGAATATGCCCGCGAACTGCGCAAGGAGCGCAAGCACTACATCGCGCAAATGGCCCAGCGCGGTTATCGCATGGGCACGGTGACGGTGGACTGATCTGCCGCCGGTCTTTCAATCGAGGCACAAGCGAGGGGTCGGCCTGCAAGCCGGCCCCTTTCTGCGTTGCCGCAGGCTCAGGGCCGCTGCCAGCCCCGGTCACGCGCGGCGCGCTCGCCGGCGGCATCGAGCGCGGTGCCGGCGGCCATGTCCTGTGCGGCGGCGAGCAGATCGTTCTCGCTGCCGGCCTGGCGGAACTCGCCGGAGGCCGCCGCGCCGAGCGCGAACTGCTGTTCGATTTTCCAGCCCGCTCTGTCACGACAGGCGATCCCGCCGGTGCCGCCGCCCCGCCATGCGCGGCACAGGCTGCCGTCCTCGCGGGCGAAGCTGAGGAGGATGCGGGTCGGTGCATCGTCCGGCTGCGTCGCGGCAAGCTGCGTGTCGAGCGCCGCGGCCAGATCGCCCTCGGCATAGCCCTGCGGGGTGCTCGTTTGCCAGGGCTGCACGATCGCCAGCACCAGCGAGGCCGCCAGCGCCGGTCCGGCCACGGGAGCCCAGCGACGCAGGGCGGGGGCCAGACCGCGCTTCTGCCGCGCGGCAGCGAGGCTGACGACCTGCGCCCCGTCCTCGCCGCCAGCCGGCGCGCGGGCGGAAAGCAGCGCGGCAAGCGCGGGAGGCACGGATTCCTCGGCAATCGGGGCGTAGTGCGCGGACAGGGTCGCCCTGAGCGCGCGATGCGCCTCGACCTTGCGCGCCAGCGCCGGGTCCGCAGCCATCGCCGCCTCGACCGCGGCCTGCCCTTCCGCGTCCAGCTCGCCGTCCGCATAGGCGGCGAGCATGTCCTGCGTCACGCTCATTGTGCATCCTCCAGCATCGCCAGCAGCGCATCGCGTCCACGCACCAGCCGCGAATTGAGCGTTCCCACCGGGCAGCCGACGATCCCGGCGGCTTCCTTGTAGGACCAGCCCTCCACCATCACCAGCAGCACCGCCTCGCGCTGTTCGCCGGGCAGGCGGGCCATGGCGCGGTCGACCAGCGACAGCTCGACTGTGGCTTCCTGCGCGCCGTCACCGCCGACGGCAAGGCCGGCCTCCTCGTCCACAAAGGTCTCGCGGCGGCGCGATGTGGCGCGGGCCTCGTCGATGAAGATGTTGCGCATGATCCGGTACATCCAGCTGTCGAGCCGCGTCCCCTCCTGCCACTGGTCGCGGCGGGCAAGGGCGCGTTCGATGGTCATCTGGCACAGGTCGTCGCCGTCGGCCCTTGACCCGGCCAGCCCGATCGCGAACCGCCGCAGGCGCGGCAGCAGATCGAGCACCTGGTTTTCGAAGCTCTGGGGCAGCGTTCCATGCCTTTCTCGAGGATGAAACGGATGGGCTTGTCCGTTTCATCCGTGCTTAATGCGAAATAGAGGATCGAGCCAACCATGAATGGTCTGACAAAACTTCTGGCACTGGCTGCGCTCGCGGGGTTGCTGGCCGTCCCGCTGGCCGCCCAGCTCCGGGTGCCCGGCGTGCCGGTGCGCGTGCCGCCGGTCGGCGGGACGCTGGGCGAGGTTGCGGAGCGGCTCGACGGAACGGTGGGCGAGGCCGCGGCCCTGACCGGACGCGAGGCCGCCCGCCTGCTGCGCCTGCGCGAACGCATGATCGAGCGGCTTTTGCGAGCCAGTCCCCAGGCGGTCGAGCGCGATGCCGGCGGCCATCCCGCCCGGCGCGCGGAACTGCTCGCAACGGGCGTGGCCGGGGCCGAACTGCGGATGCTGGAGGAGGCGGGCTTTCGCCTTCTCTCGAGCGAGCGGATCGAGGGGCTGGACATTGCCTTCACCCGGCTCGCCGTCCCGCAAGACATGACCCTTGCCGAAGCGCAGCGGCGTGCCGCCGAACTCGCCCCGCAGGCGCAGATCGAGGCCGACACGCTGCATTTCGAGGCTGGCCGCGAGACTGGCGCGGCCCCCCTCCCGCTGGCGGCGGCGGTGACGACCGGGGCCACGGCTGCCACGGGCGTGAAGATCGGGGTGATCGATGGCGGGGCGGGCAGGGCCGTGCCTCTCGCCGCGCAGAAGGGGTTCGCCGCCGGCGCGCCGTTTGCCTCGGATCACGGCAGCGCGGTGGCAGGCCTGCTCCACTCCCACGGGGCCGGACAGGTCTGGGTCGCGGATGTCTATGGCAGGGACCCGGCAGGCGGCAATGCCTCGGCCATCGCAAGAGCGCTCGGCTGGCTGACGGCGAGCGGCTGCAGGGTGGTCACGATCAGCCTTGTCGGGCCGCGCAATGCGCTGGTCGAGCGCGCGGTGGCGGCGGCGAGGGGCAAGGGCGTGGTGGTGGTGGCCGCTGTCGGCAATGACGGCCCGGCCGCACCGCCGGCCTATCCTGCCTCCTATGACGGCGTGCTGGCGATCACCGGGACCGACCGCAAGGGCCGCGCGCTGATCGAGGCGGGGCGGGCGCTCCATCTCGATTACGCCGCGCCCGGGGCGGGGGTCTATGCGCGCGATGCGGGCGGGAGGATCAGGGCATGGCGCGGTACCAGCTTCGCCGCCCCGCTCGCCGCTGTGCGGGTGGCGGCGGCGCTCGGCACCGGGGGCGGCGGCGCGTGGCGCGCGCGGGTGGATGCAGAGGCCCGTGATCTCGGCCCTCGGGGCGCCGACAAGACCTTCGGCCGCGGCCTGCTGTGCGGGAGCTGCGGCGGGCGGAAATGATTTTCCCGCCGGGCGATGCATTAAGCCTCGCCGCCCATCCGTTTTCCTCTCGAGCGGGCAAGCCAGGGCTCGCCGGACACCTCGAAAGGAGACGGAAATGAAGAAGCTTATCCTTGTCGCCAGCGCCATCGCGCTGATCCCCGCTGCCGCACAGGCGCAGCTCCTCGGTGGAGGGGGGCTTGGTGGCGGTCTGGGCGGCGGCCTCGGCGGCACCCTCGGCGGGACCCTAGGCGGCACGATCGAGCGCACCACCACCACCGTGCGCGGCACTGTCGACAGCACCATCAGCGGGCGCGGTTCGACCCGGGGCAGCCAGTCTGTCGATGCCCGTCGGGGCACCGTGCAGGCCGAGCGCAGCGCCGAGGGCTCGATCACCGGCTCGACTGCAAGCCTTGCCGATCTGGTCGTGCCCCCGATGGGCGGGATGACACAGGCCAGCGGCTCCGCCAGCGGTCAGGGCAATGCCAATGCCAACGCGCAGCTGATCGGCACCGATGCGGTGACCGGCACGCTCGCCCCCCTTGCCGGGAACGCCGGAGGCCTCGCCGCCAGCGGCGCGGGTAGCGTGATGGGCGCGGCGAGCGGCGCGGTCCGCAACACGCCGCTGCCGTCCATGCCTGCAACCCCCGGGCTCCCCGCGATGGGCGGTGTGACCGGCGAGGGCAGCGGCGCGGCCGGCGGCCAGGGCTCGGCCTCGCTGATGCAGCCTGTGCTGGCGGTTGCCGGTTCTGCGGCCGCGGCGGGCCAGGGCATGGCGAGCGTCGCGCCCGGGATGCCGGTGATGACGCCGGACGGCGCCTCGCTCGGCACGGTGCGCGAGGTCGTCGCCAATTCGCGCGGCGAGGTCGAGCAGGTCGTGGTCAGGCAGGGCAACGTCACCCGCGAACTGCCCGCCGGCATGTTCAGCGCCTCGGGCGGCGCTTTGGTCGCGGGCGAGGCGAAGGCCGAGAAGCGCGGTCCCGCGCCGGCTCCGGCTGCCGAACCGGCCGAGTGACCCCGGCCCGCCGGCCTTTCCCGATAGGCCGGCGGTCCCTGCCTCGAGGCGGCTGCGCGATGCGGCCGCCTCCTTTTGTGCAGGGGGCAGGCGGCCCCTGATGCAGGCCATGCCGCGCCCTTGCTCTCGCAAGGCCGGTTTCGTAATCGGGCGCATGGATCAGACACCCCCGACCATGACTCCCGCCGCCCGCGCCGAACAGGTCGCGCTGCTCACCCGTATCGAGGAGCGGCTGCGCTGGCTGTCCTCGTGGACGGTGCACAATGCCAACAATCTGCGCCCGAAGCGTGACGGGCTGAAGGTTGGCGGGCATCAGGCCTCCTGCGCCTCGATGACCGCGATCATGACCGCGCTCTATTTCCACGCGCTCGGCCCGCGCGACAAGGTGGCGGTCAAGCCCCATGCCGGTCCGGTGCTGCACGCGATCCACTATCTGCTGGGCGAGCAGACCCGCGAGAAGCTGGAGGCTTTCCGGGGGCTGGGCGGGGTGCAGTCCTACCCCTCGCGCACCAAGGACACGATCCCCGTCGATTTCTCGACCGGCTCGGTCGGCCTCGGGGTGGCGGTGACCGCGTTTAGCAGCCTCGTGCAGGATTACCTCGTCGCCCACGGCCAGCTTGCCGAGCAGGACACCGGCCGGATGATCGCGCTGATGGGCGATGCCGAACTCGACGAGGGCAATATCTACGAATGCCTGATCGAGGGCTACAAGCACGACCTCAGGAATTGCTGGTGGATCGTCGACTACAACCGCCAGAGCCTCGATGCGACCACGGCGGACCGGATGTTCCGCCGCTTCGACGACATCTTCGAGACCTGCGGCTGGCGGGTGGTGACGCTCAAGCACGGGCGGCTCCAGCGCGAGGCCTTCGCGCGGCCCGGCGGCACGGCGCTGGAGGCGTGGATCGAGAACTGCCCCAATGCCGATTTCGCGGTGCTGACCTATCTCGGCGGCGCGGCCTGGCGCGAGCGGCTCGAGCGCGATCTCGCCGGAGTGCCGGGCGTGGCAGACCTCCTCGCGGCCCATGACGATGCGGCTCTGGCGCGGCTGATGACCAACCTCGGCGGGCATTGCATCGAGACGCTGCTCGACGCCTTCGACGGCGCGACAGGCGATCAGCCGACGCTGTTCATCGCCTATACCGTCAAGGGCTATGGCCTCCCGCTGGCGGGTCACAAGGACAACCACTCGGGGATGATGAACACCGCCCAGATCGAGGGGCTGCGGGACGAACTCGGCATTGCGCCGGGCGAGGAGTGGGACAAGTGGGCCGGCCTCGGCGACAATCTTGCGGCGCGGCTCGAGGCGCTGGTCAAGGACAGTCCGATCGCCCGCAAGGTGGCAGAACACCGCGCACCCCCGGTTGCGGTGCCGGCCCGGCTCCCCGTGCCCGAGGGGGCGGTGCAATCGACGCAGGCGGCTTTCGGCAAGGTGCTCTACGATCTCGCCAAGTCCGATGCCGCGCTCGCCGACCGGATCGTGACCACTGCGCCCGACGTGACGCAGACGACGAACCTCGGCGCCTTCGTCAACCAGCGCGGGCTGTTCCGTCGGCAGGAACTGGCAGACGTGTTCCAGAAAGCGCGCATCCCTTCGGCGCAGAAATGGAGCGCGCACGAAGCCGGGCAGCATATCGAGCTGGGCATTGCCGAGAACAACTTCTTCCTTGCGCTGACATCGCTGGGGCTTGCCGCGCCGCATTTCGGCACGCGGCTCCTGCCGGTGGGGACGGTCTATGATCCCTTCATCGCCCGCGGTCTCGATGCGCTCAATTACGGCTGCTATCAGGATGCGCGCTTCCTGCTGGTCGGCACGCCGTCGGGGATCACGCTCGCGGGCGAGGGCGGCGCGCACCAGTCGATCAATACGCCGCTGATCGGCATGGGCCAGCCGGGACTTGAAAGCTTCGAGCCCGCCTTTGCCGACGAGGTCGCCCTGCTGATGGGGTGGGCGTTCCAGCATATGCAGGACGAGGACGGCAGCTCGGTCTATCTGCGCCTCACCACCCGCCAGATCGCCCAGCAACCCCGTGTGGATGCCAGTTGGGAGGCGGGCGCTCTGGCCGGGGCTTATTGGCTGCGTGAACCAACACAAGGCGCCAGAGCGGCGATCGTCTACAGCGGCGCGGTTGCCCCCGAGGCGCTGGCGGCGTGGGAGCAATTGCGGGACGATATTCCGGGCCTCGGCCTGCTCGCCGTGACCTCGCCCGACCGGCTGCACCGCGAATGGTCGGCTGCCCGCGCCGCCCGCTGGAACGGGAGCGCGCGGCGGAAGAGCCATGTCGAGGCCTTGCTCGGCCAGCTTGCGCCGGGTGCAGGACTCGTCACGGTGCTCGACGGATCGCCTGCCGCGCTGTCGTGGCTGGGCGGGGTGCGGGGGCACCGGGTGAGTCCGCTCGGCACCGACCGCTTCGGGCAGACCGGGGACCTTCCCGACCTCTACCGCACCTACCGGCTCGACAGCGAGGCGATCATTGATGCCATGGCCGAATTGTTCCTCTGATCGGCCAATGTTTCGCGTGAAACATCGCGGCGCGGGCCGCTGCGGATCGGGGGCGCCTATGTCGATCGCGGCGATTCCAACCGGCTCGACCGCGGCTTTGACCAGTGGGAGGTGAACGGCGGCATCGGCTGGGTCACGTCCGAATGGGGCGTGGCCGGCAGTGTCGCGCTGACCCGCGCCTCCGACCGCGAGAACCGCCTGATCGGTGTCGGCGGCTTCTACCAGCTCCACCCCAATATCCAGATCCGCGCCGACGTGGTCTCGTTCCGCGAGGAGCGGCTGCTCTTCCCGACCGAACGCGGTATGGCGAGCGTGGTCGAGGTGCTGTTCACCATATGAGGCACGGCAGGTTCCGGGCGGTCGGTGACCGTCCCGGGCTCCTGTCGCGGGGCAGCCTCTATTCCTTGCCGAGTTCGGCGAGTTCGTCCGCACCGGTGAGCGGATCGCTGTCGATCATCGCATCGACCGCGGCGACCACGCCCGGCGCGGCATCGCCGCCGGCGAGCCTCATCTCGCCCGCAGGAGCCGCGCGCCTGCCATAGGCCTCGATCTGCCAGTCGCCCCGACTGTTGCCCGCACAGGCGAGCGCATCGCTGGTCGCGCCGCCGGGGCCCTCGATCATGAACTGGCGGCAGAGCTGGCCGCCGGCATTGCGGAAGGTCAGCACCACCTCGCCCTTGCCCAGCGCGGCAAGATCGACCGCCTGGCCGCTCGGCGCGATGTCGAGCATGGTGTCCACCTCGGCGCTGGCGAGCACCAGCGAGGCACCGGCTTGCCCGCTGCCGCCTGCGCCGCCGCTGCCGCCGGTGAGGAGCGGCCCGCCGAGCATCACGCCCAGCGCGAGGCTTGCCGCCATCGCGCCGAACTGCGGCCAGCGCCAGGTCCCGCGCAGATTGTCGTTCGCCGCAGCGGGCGGGGCCGCGGGCGAGGCTGCGCTGCGGGCGGCGGCCAGATCGGCCACCAGCTCCGCCTCGGCCGCGTCCGGCCGCGCCGCTGCCGCCAGCAGGCTTTCGGGCACGGGCGCTGCCAGCATCGGGGCAAAGGCATCGCGCACCAGCGGCGCAAGTCCGTCGCCTGTCACCAGCACCTCGGCGCGCCGGGCGAGCGCCGGATCGGCATTGATCGCCGCCTCGATCACGTCGATCAGCGTCTCGTCGGCCAGGCTGCCCTCCATGAAGGCGACGAGCTGGGCATCGGTGAAGGGGCGGCTCATGGCATGACCCTCTCGCCCGCCATGCGCCTTGCCAGCGCGGCCTTGGCCCGCGAGAGGCGGCTCATGATCGTCCCGATCGGCACGCCGAGCAGGTCGGCCGCCTCGCGGTAGCTCAGCTCCTCGAGCATCACCAGCGCGACCACATCGCGCTGCTCGGGCGGCAGGCTGTCGACCGCGGCGCGCACCATCCGCGCCTCGTCGCCGGCCTCGACCACCGCGATCCCGTCATCCCCAGCCAGATCGAGCATCTCGCCGATATCGTCATGGCCCATGCGGTTATGCGCGCGGCGCCGGTCGTCGAGCCAGTGGTTGCGGGCGATCCGCATGACCCAGGCATCGAGCCGCGTCCCCGGCCGGTATTGATCGAGATTGAGCATCGCTTTCTCCAGGCTCGCCTGAACGACATCGTCGGCATCGGCAATCGACCCGTTCAGCACGCGGGCGAAACGGCGCAGGCGGGGGATCAGCGCGATCAGCGCCTGCCTTGTCGTCTCGTCCGGGTTGATCGGGCGGTTCATGCGTCCAACGGTTCATCGAGTGGAAATATTCCGCCCATAATCCCTCACGGGAATAAAGGAAAAGTTAGTTTCGTATATATGCTAACCGGAACGAAAAAATCCCTTGGGCTTTCATGCCTTGGGGCTACGGGGCGCAAGGAATGCAGGTAAGGTTAGCCATCATATGTCTCCTGCTGTCGGGCATGGCGCTCGGCAGCACGGTCGCGCCCTGGGCCGGGCCGCTCGCTGCGCAGGATGCCGGCGGCGGAGACGGCGATGACGGCGACGGCGGGGATGACGGCGGCGGCGACGATCCGGTCGAGGATCCCGACGATCAGGACCCTGTCGGCGATGACCCCGGCGCGGACGACCCCGGTGCGGATGATCCCGGCGGCGATGACGCCGGTGGAGGCGATGATCCCGGCGGCGATGACGCGGGCGGCGGTGACGACGGGGCAGGCGGCGACGATGCTGGCGGCGGGGATGCCGGCGACGATGATGGCGGCGCAGCGGGCAGCGGCAGCGGCGGCGATGATGACGGCGGCGCGGCCGGCGGCGATGATGACGACAATGCCGGCGCGACGAGCGGCGGCGGGGACGACGACGATGGCGCTGCAGCCGGCGCGGGCGGCGATGACGACAACGCTACCGGCGGCGATGACGATGCCGCAGGCGGGCGCGACGATGATGATGATGGCGCGGGCGATCTCGACGATGATCCGGGCCAATGGCTGCTTGCCGGCGGGGAGACCGAGGCCGAACGCGCGGCGCTCGACGCGCGCGACGGGATCGAGGCTGACGGCGAGGGCTTCCGCTATCGCCGCGGCGAGTTCGTCGCGCTCGACCTTGCCGCCAGCGACCTTGCAGAGTTGCAGGCCAGCGGCTTCACTCTGGTCGAGACCACGCGCCTCGGGTCGGTCGAGGGCACGCTCACGCTCCTGCGCGGCCCGGCGCAACTGACCGATGCGGCGGCGCTCGACATGCTCGAGGCGCTCGCCGATCCCGACACCATCGGCTTCAACCACCTGTTCGACGGCTCCTCGGTGCAGACCCGCCGCACCAGGGCATCGGCCCCGCCGCAGCGCGTGGCCTGCGGCTGCCAGATCGGGCTGATCGACACCGGGATTGCGACCGATCTCGCCTATTTCAGGCACATCACGCTGAGCCAGCGCGCCTTCAACGCCAAGGCCCCCCAGCCGCGCCTGCACGGCACCGCGGTGGCCCACCTGATGGCGGGCACCAGGGCCAACCCTGCCGCGCGCACCCGCATCTTCGTCGCGGACATCTTTGCCGGCCCGCGCGAGACCGCCGGATCGAGCCTTGCGCTGATCAAGGCGCTCGACTGGCTCGCGGGGCAGGGCGTGCCGGTGATCAACATCAGCCTCGCCGGCCCGCGCAATCCGGCGGTCGCGAGCGCGATCGCCCGCATCAACCGGCGCGGCCATGTGATCGTGGCGGCCGCCGGCAATGACGGCCCCGCCGCCCCGCCGGTCTTCCCCGGCGCCTATGACAATGTCGTCGGCGTGACCGCGGTCGATCGCCAGAACCGCGTCTATCGCTATGCCAATCGCGGCCAGCATGTCGATTTCTCGGCGCGCGGCGTGGCGGTTCCGGCGATCGATGCCAGAGGCGGTGTGCGCGATGCGACCGGCACCTCCTTTGCCGCTCCGCTGGTGGCGGCAAGGCTCGCCAGCCGGCTCGCGCGGCCCGATCCCGCCGCCGCGCGCGCCGCGATCCGCGCGCTCGAGGCCGAGGCCCGCGATCTCGGCCCGCGCGGGCGTGATCCGATCTATGGCGCGGGCCTGGTCGGAGGCGGGGAATGACCGGCGCCGGGATCGCGGCCGGCTCGCTGGCGGCAGCGGCCGCCACTGCCGCCGCCGCCGCTGTCGTCGCCGCGCCGGTCGCGCTGCCCGACTACGAGCCGGGGGATGCTTTCGTTTTCTCCGATGGCCGGGTGGAGCGCGTGGTCGGCGTCAAGGACGGGCGCATGACCTGGGCGGGGCTCGCCGGCGCAAGCTACGAGCGCAGCCGCAATTTCATCGTCCCGGTCCTGCAATGGCGCAGCGGGCGGGCCTCGGGCCGGCGCGAGGTGATCGGCAATCCCGATGCGCTGTGGCCGATCGGCTCCGGCAAGTCGGCGCGCTTCCGCGTCGTCACCGAAACCCGCGCCAATGCCCGGGCAACCCCCACCCGCTCGGTCAGCCTGTGGGCCTGCAAGGCCGGCAAGCCCAAGACCTTCGCGGTCCGGGCGGGCACCTACGAGGCGATCCCGGTCAAGTGCGACCGCTATTCGCCCACCACCATGCGCCTGATCGAGCAGCGCGAGTGGGACTATGCGCCGGAGCTGGGCCATTATGTGCGCCGCGTCACCGTCAATTACCTGACCGGCACCACCCGCAGGGTCGAACTGGTCGCCGCCCTGGCCGGGCCGGCGGCGAGCAAGGCGCGGCTGGCGGCCCTGTCCCGGGCCGCGCGCGAGCCGGTGAAGGCGGGCAGGCGCTAGGCTCCGCCACCGCTCGCGGCCCGTGACAAGCCCGCCGCAGCAAGGCTATCGCAGGCAGGCGGGGCACCGGAGCCCCGGCGGATCGGGGGAGGTTCATGCTGCCAGAGGGGCCGGTCTTGCTGACAGCGCTGTTTGCCGCCCTGTGCGGCGCGGCGGTCGGCAGCTTCGTCGGCACGGCGCTGGTGCGGCTGCCTCGGGACCGCGGGGTGCTGGCGGGGCGCTCGGCCTGCGATGCCTGCGGCACGCGCATTGCCGCCCGCGATCTGGTGCCGCTGGTCTCGTGGCTCGCGCTGCGCGGGCGCTGCCGCCACTGCGGCGCGGCAATCGGCGGCTGGCAGTTCGCCAGCGAGCTGGGCGGCGCGCTGACCGGAGCGGCGGCGGTGCTGCTGGCTCCGCCCGCGCTGGCGCTCCCTGCCATGCTGCTCGGCTGGCAATTATTGCTGCTCGCCTTGATCGATGCCCGCCACCTGTGGCTGCCGCGCCCGCTGATAGCGCTGCTGGCGGCAAGCGGCGCGGGCTTTACCCTGTTGCGCGCATGGCAGGAGGCGAGCCCCGCGCCGCTGCTAGCCGCCGGCGCGGGGTGCGCGATCGGCTTTGTCATGCTGTGGAGCGTCGCGCGCGGCTACCGGCTGGTGCGGGGGCGCGAGGGGATGGGGGGCGGCGATCCCCCGCTGCTCGGCGCGCTCGGGCTGTGGCTGGGGCCGATGGGGACGATCGGCACGGTGATCGGGGCGAGCCTCCTTGGCCTTGCCGCCGCGCTGGCGATGCTGCTCGCCCGCAGGCCCGTCGCCGGTGACACCGCCCTGCCGCTCGGCACGCTGATGGCGGCGGCGGGCTGGATGATCTTCCTCGTGGCGGGCCCGGGCTGAGTGCGAGGCGCGTCCGGCCTGACCGCTATTCGCGGGCGCGCACCACAAAGGGGCGGGCCGGATTGCCGGTCAGTTCGATCACCACGTTGCGCCGCGCTGCCGAGCCATCGGCCCCGCGGGCGGTGACGATCACCCGCAAGGGGCGCCCCGTCACCCCGTCATCGGCGCGGCCCGTCTCTCCGTCGGCAAGCCCGCCCTGAATGGCGGGAGCCCCGGCAAAGCCCTCCTCGAACACCCGGTCTGCCATCACGCGCCGCGCCAGCGGGCTGGCATTGGCGCGGGCAAAGCGGCCGTTTGCGGGGGTGAAGACAGTGATGAAGGGGTCCATCCGCAGCGCAAGCTCCGGCCCGATCGCGGGGATTGCGGCGAGTTCCATGTTGGTCCGCAGCGCGCCGTTGCGCGGACGGATGCCGCGCGCGGCGTAATCCTCGGCCTCGGCGCCGCGCAGCCGCGCCTCGTCATCCCCGTCGCGCCAGTCGAGGAAGGCATCGCGTGCCTCCTCCAGTTCGGCCCCCTGAAGCCCGAATTCGGCGAGCAGCGCCTCGACCTGCTGATCGTTGAGGGTGTTGATCGGGACCTTGGCGAGCTCCTCCTCGATGCGGATTTCGAGGGCAGCGGCGCCGAAGGTCACGCGGCGGGGCTGTTCGCCCGGCCGCCAGCGCCGCGCCCCTGCCGGCTGGGCGAGGCCCTGCACCGCCAGCGCCACGCCCGCGTCCGCCGCCGCCGTCAGGCGCGCCCGCTCAAGCTCGGCGCGGGCCGAGCGGGCGGTGCCGCGGGTCGCCTCGATCATGGTCAGCGCCAGCAGGGCGAGCACCGCAAGGCTCGCCACGGCGACGACCAGCGCAAAGCCGCTCTCGTCCTGCCCGCTCCGATGAGGGTGCGGGCGCGGGCTCAGGGAATGTCCCCGGTGCTGGAGAAGGGCTCGAGCGAGCGGATCTTCTGGCGCAGTTCCTCGGTGATGGCGCGGGCGTCGTCCACGGTGCGGATCACGCGCGGCTTGAGCAGGATCACCAGCTCGATCTTGTCGGTCGCTTCCACCTGTCGTCCGAACAGGCTGCCGATGACCGGGATCTGCGAGAGGAAGGGGATGCCGGTCTTGTCGCGGGTCTGGACGTTGCGGATCAGGCCGCCGAGCGCCAGCACCTCGCCGTCCTGCACCGCGACTGTGGTGCTGACGCGGCGGGTCGAGATGGTGGGGGAATCGATCCCCGAGGCCGCTGCCCGGGCCGAGAGCACGTCGCTCACCTCCTGCGAGATGTCGAGCAGCACCAGCCCGCTGCCGTTCACGCGCGGGGTGATCTTGAGGATCACGCCGGTGTCGCGATATTCGATGGCGTTGATGACGGGCGCATTGGGATCGATCGTCGCGGTCGAGTTCTGGGTCAGCACCGGCACCTGGTTGCCGACCTGAAGGCTGGCGGTCTGGTTGTTGATCACCATCAGCTTGGGCGCGGAGACGACGTTGACCTTGGTCTTGCCCTCCAGCGCGTTGAGCACGCCGGTCAGGCTGCCCGAATTGCCGAACAGGAAGCTGAAGCCCGGCACATCGCGCACCAGCCCCGTGCCGGTGGTGGAATCGGTGAGCACCGCGTTCTCGTTGCCCTCGATGAAGTTCCATTGCAGGCCGTAGCGCAGATCGTCGGTCAGGCTGACTTCGGTGATCGCCGCCTCGATCATCACCTGCATCGGCGGCACGTCGAGCTTGCGTAGCGCGTCCTCGATCACGGCATATTGGCGCGGGGTGCCATAAACGAGGATCGCGTTGTTGGTGTCGTCGCTGGTGATCTGGACGCCGCCCGGGGCAGAGGCGGAGGCGCCGCCGCTGTCCTGTTCGCCGAAGGTGCCAAGCGCGGCGGCGGCGGCGGGCGAGGCGACCGCAGGCGGGGCGGTGACTGCGCCATAGCTATAGCCCTCGCCAAGTCCCGGCTGGGAGGCGGAGCGGGACGGCGCGGCGCCGTCGGGCGAACCGGCGTCGGCGAAGGCGGCCTGCTGCTGCGCCACCGCCTCCTCGCTTCCGCCGCTCCCGCGCCCGAAAGCGCGGTTCAGGGTGCGCGCCAGATCGCGCGAGCGCGAGTTCTGGACCTTGTAGACGAACAGCCGCGGCTCGTTGTTCTGGCCCTGCCGGTCGAGGATCTCGATCCAGCGGTTCACATCGTCGAGATATTGCCGCTGGCGGCTGATCGCGAGGATGCCGTTGAGCTTCTCCATCGCGATGATCCGCACCAGATCGCGGGTCGGGCTGTCGGGCGCGTTGATGAGGCGCTCCAGTTCCGGCACGATCACCCGGGCATCGGTGCGCTTGGGCACGATCAGGGCAAAGCTCATGTTACGCAGCCAGTTGACGTCGAACTGGGCGAGCAGGTCGCGCGCGCTCGCCCGCTGGCCGGATGTCCCGCGCAGCAGCAGGGTGTTGCGCGAAGGGTCCGCGACCGAGACGACATTGGGCAGCACCGGCGCAATCAGAGCGCGCATCTGCTCGGCGCTGACGAATTGCAACTCGACCAGTTCGGTCCCGTAGCCCGGCGTGCCGGGCCGGGCGATGCCGCTGCCCGCGCCCTCGGCGATGCGCTCGATCCGCGCCTTGCCGCCCTCGAGCACCAGCGCAAAGCCGCCGATCGCGAAGCTGTCCTCGAGGAAGGGGATCACCGAGGCGCGCGAGATCGGCCTTGCGGTGACGACTGTCACCGGCCCCGCCACGCCGGGGGCGATGGTGTAGTTCATGTCGAGCAGGTCGCCGAGCACCGCCTCGGCCACCACTCGCACGTCGGCCTCGGGGAAGTCGAGGGCAATGTCCCCGCCGCGCACCAGCACCGGCGGCGGTGCGGCGACGACGGGCGCACGCTGTTCGCCCTCGAGGATGGTGGCCTCGACCGTCCGCTCGCCGAGCGCGGGATCGTCGGGCACGGTCTGGGCCGCGACGGGCGCCGCGCCTGCCAGCAGCAACAGGGCCAGGCCTGCACGCGCGCTGCCGCGCCGGGGGAATTCTCGCATCATTGCTGGTCTGCCTGATAGGGCCGGTCCGCAAGCGGATCGTGGCCGGGATAGGGATTGCTGGCGGAGGGGGTGCCGAGGCCGAGCGTCACGCTTTCGCTGCCGCGGGTGAAGCGCAAACTGCCGGTGCCGATGGCGTCAAGTCGCCAGCCCTGCCACGATTGGCCGGGGCGCAGCGTGACAACCTTGCCGTCGGGGGTCATGAGGATCGCCCGCGCCGCGCCGCGGACCTTGACGACGCCTGCCGGACTGGCCCCGTCGAGCGGCCCTGAAGGCGCACCGGCCGCGCTCCCCCCGCCAAGACGCACGGCGCGGAAGATCGAGCGCTGCGCCAGCACCGGATCGGACGGGACGGCGGCAATCGTCAGCGGCGCCTGGCGCGCGGCCACGGGCGGAACCGGCGGCGGCGCGGGCCGCTCGGCGGGAAGCACGAATTGCGCGAGCAGCATCAGCGCCAGCAGCAGCGCCAGCAGCAGCGCCAGCAGCGCCGCCAGCACCGTGCCTTCGGCGCGCTCAGGCCGGGGAATGCGAAGCGGCGACATCGATGCGGACATCCAGTTGGCGGGACGAGGTTTGCGCGGCGGGCTCGGCCCCCGGCGCGGCGACCGAGAGGCTGGTGAGGATCAGCAGCGGCTCCGAATTCTGGAGGCGTTCGAGCAGGCCGGGAAGTTGCCCCTCGCCCAGCCGCGTCTCGACCCTGAGCGCGACGCGCCCCTCGCCGGCCTCGATATCCTGTAGCGCGCGCACCTCGCCCCCGGCCGCGCCGACCAGCGCGGCGATGCGGTCCTTGAGCAGTTCGGCGGCAGCCTCGGGCGTGGCGGCGATGATGTGGAAGCGGGCGCTGTCGGCCTTCTGCGCTTCGGCCTGACGGCGCAGGCGGGCGATATTGTCGATCAGCCGCTGGTTGCTCGCCTGCACCAGCGCGAGCCGCTCGCGGGTCGCGGCGCGGGTCTCGAAGCCGGTGATGATCGGGGAGAGCACCGCCAGCCAGCCGAAGGCGATCACCGCGACGAGGATCAGGATGGCGATCAGTCGCCGCTCGCGCTCGGAAAGTCCGGTCACTGGCCGCCCTCCTTGGGTTCCGCGCCCGCCAGCGTCGCGGTGACATCGAAGGGCTGGCCGCCGCCGCCCTCGGCGGTCGGGTCGGAGACGCTGGTCTGGAGCGAGGCAAAGCGCCCGGTGCGGCGCAGCGCCGCCTGGATATCGCTGCCCGGCGTCTTGTAGCCGGTGATCCGCAGGCTCCCGCCGCTCCAGACATAGCGCTGGACCCACGCCCCCTCGGGCAGGGCAAGCGTGGTGAGCGCGAGCAGGCCGAGCGGGTCGTTGGCGTCGCGCTCCGAGATCAGCGCCTTGCGCGTGGCCGCCTCGCGCGCGAGCCGTCCGGCGAGCGCCCGCGCCGCGCTGCCGGTGGCCTGCTGGGCGGCGACCTCCTCGCCAAAGGCATCGGTCGCGGCGATATCACGCCAGATCAGCAGGCCCGCATTGGCAAGGAACAGCGCGGCGACGAGCCCCCACCAGAACGGACGGCTGTCGCGGCGCACCGCCACCGCGCCGCTCGCCGCGAGGGCGGGGAGGAGATCGATCGCGGGGCCATCCTCGTCCGGGCTCTGCCACAAGAGGGCGAGCGGCTCGATCCCGTGTTCCCTAGCCTTTTCCACGAGGGCGGCGGCGCGGGCCAGCGGCAGGCCGGCAACCAGCGTCGGCACGCGCGCATGGCCGGGCTCTGCCTCCTGCGGCAGGGGCCGTGCTGCGGCGATGGCGGTGCCGGCGGGGAAGGGCAGCAGGCGGTCCAGTTCGAGCGCGACCATCCGCGCAAGATCACGCGCGGCGAGGCGCGGCAGCAGGGTGCACGTGGCAATCGCGGCCACGGGCGGGAGGACGACCGGCATCAGCCGCCGCCGGGCATCCTGTGCCACGGGTTCGAGCGGCGCTCCGTCGAGCCACAGCCCGCCCTCGGCATCGAACACCGCGCGCGCGCCGGAGGGCGCGCCGTCCCGGCCCTGCCAGCGCGCCGGAACCATCGCGGCGAGTTCCGCCGTCCACCACTCCCACCCTTCGCGCAGCACCGCGCCGAGGCTGGTCATGTCCATGTCGAGGATCGTGCCGGTGCGGATCATGCCGCGTCCCCGAAGCATTGGCCGCTCGCCGGATCGACGGTGCAGGCGGCATTGACGTTGGGCAGGGGGCGGATCACCAGATCGGGCCACTGCCGCCGGTCGCCGGCGAAGAAGGTGACGCGGATCCGCACCAGTTCGGGCGGGGTGCCGCGCTGGACCCAGCGGCTGCGCCAGTCGCGCCCCGCCTCGCCCGGCAGAGTGCCGAAATAGGCGACCTCGAGCCGCTCGACATTGGTGAGCAGCACCTGCGGCGTCCAGCCCGCCGTGCCGGGCGCATAGGGATCGGCTCCCGCAGTGGTGTCGGCGAGGGCATAGAGCACCAGCTCGCCGTCCTCGCTGCGGGCGAGGCGGTAGCGGGTGAGGCTCGCCGGACGCTCGGCCGGGGCGGCAGGGGCAAAGAAGCTGAAGCGCGTCGCCTCGCCCCGGACATCGGCGATCGGGCGGGCGAATTCGTAGCGGGTGTTGGGAACCAGCGCTTCGATCCGGTCGCGCAGAACGGTCTGGGCGGTGATGACGGCGGCATTGCCGACCCCCCGCGCCCGCGCCTGGGCGGCGGTCTGGAACCCGAGCTGTGCGCCGGCCAGCACCAGCCCCGAAAGCGCCGCCACGATGGCGAGGCTGACCAGCAGCTCGACCAGCGTATATCCGGCATCGGGCTCCGCACGCGCGCTCATGGCCGGGCGACCCGCAAGGTGGACAGCTCGACCAGCGGCTTGCCCGAGGGGCCGCGTCCGGCGGTCACAGTGATGCGGTCGAGCGCGGGGCTGGCGAGCGCGCCGCGATAGGGCTCGATCCGCAAGGCCCAGCCGACATTGCCGCTCTTCCCCTCGCGCGCGGCGAAGCGTCCCGGCACCGCCACCTCGGCGACGGCGAGCTGCGACTGCGCCACCAGCAGCGCGGCGCGGCGTTCCTCGTTGATGCGGGCAGCGCGGGCATTGTCCTGCACCACGCCCAGCGTCACGCCGAGCATCGCGGCCACGATCGCCGAGGCGACCAGCGCCTCGGGCAGGGTGAAGCCTGCCTCGCCGCCTGCGCCGTGATGTTGCCCCCGGCCGCGCATCACTGGCCGGATTCCGCGATGTGGCCGGTGCTGCCGAACACGGTGACGCGCCGCTCGCGCGCCCTGCTGCCTTCGCCGCTGCCATCGCGCGAGCGGATGCGGTAGAGCGCCGGCTCGGCGGTGCCGTCGGGGTAGAAGGTGACAGGGCGGTCCTGCCCGGCGATGACGCTGACCGAGGCGGGCAGGGCGACGGGAGCGCCGCTGCCGATCACCAGGGTGCGGCCCGCGACTGCCAGCGTGACGGGCGCGCCGGTGCGGATCGCCTCGGCGCGGGCCTGCCGCAGTCCCTCTACCACCTGGCCTGCGCCCCTGCGGAATTCCATCGCCGTCATCGTGTTCTGCACGCGCGGGAAGGCGATCCCGGCGATCAGCCCGGCGATGGCGAGCGTCACCAGCATCTCGATCAGCGTGAATCCGTCGGCAGGAATTGGGCGAGGGGGGCTACCAGTTGCCGACATCTTTCGCCTCGCCCGTGCCGCCCGGGGCATTGTCGGAGCCATAGGAGAAGACGTCGATCTCGCCGTGATCGCCCGGTGTCTTGAAGCGGTAGGGGTTGCCCCAGGGATCGGTCAGCCCGCTCGCCTGACCCATGTAGGGGCCGTTCCAGATCGGCACCTCGGCAGGCTGCTTCATCAGCGCGCCCAGCCCTTCCCCGGGGGTGGGATAGCGCCCCGCATCGAGCCGGAACAGCTCGAGCCCGGCGGCGATGTTCTTGACCTGCACGGCGGCGGTCTGGGTCTTGGAGCTGCTCAGGTAGCGGATCACCTGCGGGCCGACGATGGCCGCCAGCAGGCCGAGGATCGCCAGCACCACCAGCAGTTCGAGCAAAGTGAAGCCCGCCGATTTGCGGGACTTGCGCGCAGGGGTGCCGGGCCGGTTCGGTCGCGTCATCATCATGCCAGTGCCAGATCGTTGAAGCCGAGAATTGCCGCCATGATGGCAGCGATGATGGTCGCGACCACGGCGCCGAGGATGACGGTGATCGCGGGAGTAAGCAAACCCACAAGGCGCTGCAATTGAATTGTCACGTCGCGCTCGAGCACCGCTGCAAGGCGCAGGAGCATGGGTGCGAGCTGCGAGGTTTCCTCGCCGGTGCGGAAGAAACCGATCGCCTTGGGGGGCAGCACCCCGGCCGCCGCGAGCGGGGCGGTGAGGCCGCCGCCCTCCTTCATGCCCTGCCCGACCTCGCGCAGGGCCGCGGCCATGTGGCTGTTGCCGATGGCGCGCCCGGCGAGCAGCGTTGCGGCCGGCAGCGGCACCCCGCCCTCGACCAGCACCCCGAGCGTGCGGGCAAAGCGCGCAGTCTCGATGCTGCGGACCAGCGCGCCGATCCGGGGGAGGCCGAGCACCCAGCGGTCGCGGGCGGCGCGGGACTCGGGCTGGCGCAGCGCCTGCCGCAGCATGAGGCCGCCGCCTGCCGCCAGCAGCAGCATCCACCACCACCCCGCCCGCAGCGCGCGGCTCGCCTCCATGATCGCCACCGATGCGGCCGGCAGCCGCTCCTCGGCGCCGGCAAACAGGCTCTCGAATTGCGGCACCACGAAAAGCAGCATCAGCGCGATCACCGCCGCCGACAGCACCACGAGGATCACCGGATAGATCATCGCCGTGACGATCGTGCCGCGCAGATCATCCTCCCTCCCGAGTGCATCGGCGAGCCGTTCGAGCGCGGCGCCGAGCCGGCCGTCGGCCTCGCCCGCCTCGGCCATGGCGGGCGCGAGCGGGGGGAACAGCGCGGGCCGCTCGGCGAGAGTGCGCGACAGCGGCGCGCCTTCCTTGACCGCCCGCTGAATGGCCGCGAACTCGGCGCGCAGCAGCGGTTGCTCGATCGAATCCAGCAGCAACGCGAGCGCCCGTTCCAGCGGGATGCCGGCCCCGAGCAGCACCGCCAGCTCGCCGATGGCGCGGGTGGTCGCGGCGCGGGTCTTGCCGGTCCGCCGCAGCGCGCCTGCCGGAGCGGCAGCGCCCAGTGTCGCGCCAGCGGTAACGTCGATCGGCAGGATCGCCGCTTGCCGCAGGCGGCGCACCGCCTCCTCGCGACTGGCGGCCTCGATCTGCCCCGCGACGCGCTGGCCGTGGCTGTCGGTGCCGCGGTAGCGGAAGGCCTGCATCGCCGCCTCACCCATCCTGCGTCACCCGTAGCACTTCATCGATGGTGGTGAGCCCGGCGGCGGCCTTGGCGCGTCCGTCCTCGATCATCGTCGCAAACCGCGCTCCTGCGGCGCGGCGGGCGATCTCGCGCGCGTCGGCCCGCTCGAGGATCGCCTGCGCCACCGCTTCGTCCACCTCGAGAAATTCGACCAGCGCGATCCGGCCCTTGAAGCCGCTATGGCCGCATTCCTCGCAGCCCGCGCCTTGCCAGAACTGCGCGTGCCCGTCCTCGCAGCCGAGGGCGGCGCGCTGGCCGGGGCCGGGGGTGTGCGGCACGCGGCAATGCGGACACAGCCGCCGCACCAGCCGCTGCGCGACCACGGCATTGAGCGTCGAGGCGAGCAGGAAGGGCTCCACCTGCATATCCAGCAGCCGCGTGATCGCGCCCGCCGCGGTGTTGGTGTGCAGGGTCGAGAGCAGCCCGTGGCCGGTCAGCGCCGCCTGGATGGCGATCTGCGCGGTTTCGAGATCGCGGATCTCGCCGACCATCATCACATCCGGGTCCTGCCGCAGGAAGCTGCGCAGCGCAGCGGCGAAATCGAGGCCGATCTCGGGGTTGACCTGGGTCTGGACGATCCCCGGCAGCCGGTATTCGATCGGGTCCTCGACTGTCAGGATCTTGCGCGTTCCGGCATCGAGGCTGGCGAGCGCGGCGTAGAGCGTCGTCGTCTTGCCGCTGCCGGTGGGGCCGGTGACCAGCATGATCCCGTGCGGCCGGGCCAGCGTCTCGCGCGTCCGCGCCGCCAGTTCCGGCGTGAAGCCGAGCGCGCCGAAATCGAGCGCCATGCCCGACTTGTCGAGGATCCGCAGCACCACGGTCTGCCCGTGGATCGAGGGTGCAATCGCCACGCGCAGATCGATCTCGTGGCCGCGCACCGCGACCCGCAAGCGCCCGTCCTGCGGCAGCCGCCGCTCGGCGATGTTGAGCTCGGCCATGACCTTGATGCGGCTCACCAGCGCAGCCCGCATCACCGGCGGGAGCGAGGGCTGGTCGATCAGCACGCCGTCGATCCGGTAGCGCACCGCGAGGCGATCCTCGGCCGGTTCGAGGTGGATGTCGGAGGCGCGCTGTTCGACCGCATCGGCGATCAGGCGGTTGACGGCGCGGATCACCGGCGCGTCGCTGACAAGGTCGCGCAGGCGTTCGAGGTCCTCCTCGTCCGCGCTGCTGCCCGGCGCTGCATCGCTGCGGCCTTCGCCGTAAAGCCGGTCGATCGCCGCCTCGATATCGCCGCGGGCGGCGATGCGGCAGGTGACGGGGCATCCGGCAAGCTGGCCGAGCGCTTGGGCCGCGAAAGGCCGGAGCGGATCGGCGACTGCGACCACCAGCCGCCCGCCCTCGTGCGCGAGCGGCAGCACCAGATGGGCGCGCAGGAAGGCGGGCGAGACATCCTGCGCCCCCAGCAGCGGCGCATCGAGCCAGTCGCCGGCGGCGACCAGCGGCAGGCCGGTGGCATCGTGATAGAAAGCCACCAGCGCCTGTTCGCTGACAATGCCGAGGCGGGTGAGGATGGTGGCGAGGTCCTCGCCGCTGTCGGCCTCGATGCTGCGGGCACGGGCGAGGGCATCGGCGGAGATCAGCCCGCGGCCGAGCAGGCCCTGCGCCAGGTCCGCTTCCTTTCCGGTCATCGCAACCGCCGAATCCACCTTCTGTCCCCCTTGTGGCGAGGCACTTTGACCCCGTCCGCGATCCACATGCAAGGCTGGCCGCAATGCAACCTTTGGCAAATTTTGCCCTTTCCCGTGAAAAATCGACCCGTCTTGTCCGGCGGCGAGGGCCTGTGCTGCGTCAGGCCCCGTCCCCGGAGGGTGCGTCGTCCTGCCGCCGTGCCCCGGCGAGGATCGCGCAGCGCCGCGCTAGCCCCGTGTCGCTGTCCGCCAGCAACTGCCCGAGGGGCGCTGCCAGCCGCCGCTGCCAGTTGGGGTGGACCGCGACCGTGCCGGGCAGGTTGGGCTGCTCCTCGAGCGCGAGCATATCCTCCATCGACACCAGCGCGAGGCACGAGGGCGTCTGCGCGATATGGGCAATCGCCGCGTCGACCACGGGGGCGGGATCCTCGGGCGCGGGGCGCGGGGCATCATGGCGCAAGGTCGACCATAGCAGCCCGCGGTCCCAATCGCGGATCGCCTCGGCCCCGGCGCGGGTCATGCCTTCGGGAAGGCGGCCAAGCCGTTCGGCCCAGTCGAGATCGCGCCCGCGCCACCATCCGGCGACGGTGACCGTGTCATGCGTGCCGCTCATCGCGGCGCTCAGGGGGGCGTAGTCGCGCGCGCCGATGAAGCCGTGATCGGCGGCGCGCTCGAACCACAGGACCCGCATTCCGAGCATTTGCCGGGCGGTCACGGCCTCGGTGAAGCCATGCGGCGCGGTGCCGAGGTCCTCGGCGATCACCAGCGCGCCCCCACGGTGCGCCTCCAGCGTGGCAAGGCGGACGAGGTCTGCGAAGGGATAGGACAGGTAGGCGCCCTCATGGGTGCCCGCGCCTTCGGGTATGACCCAGAGCCGGGCGAGGCCGAAGGCGTGGTCGATCCGTAGCCCCCCTCCTGCCGAAAGCGCGGCGCGGATCATGGCGATCCACGGCGCATAGCCGCTGCCGCGCAGGCCGTCGGGCGAGAAGCCGGTGATCGACCAGTTCTGCCCGAGCGGCCCCAGCGGATCGGGCGGCGCGCCGATCGTCAGCCCGTCCAGCATCGCATCCCGCAGCGACCAGGCATCGCTGCCCGACGGATCGACGCCGACGGCAAGGTCGGCGATGATCCCGATCCCCATGCCCGCCTCGCGCGCGGCGGATTGCGCCGCTGTCAGCCCCTCGCGGGCGAGCCATTGCACGAAGAGGTGGAAGGCGATCTCGTCGGGGTGCTCGGCGGCAAAGCGCGAGACGGCCGCGCCCGCGGGGTCGTGGAAGGCGGCGGGCCAGTCGCGCCAGCCATGTGCGCCTGCAGGACGGAAGTGGCAGTCGAGCGCGTCGAACAGCGCGTGGCGGCGCAGCATCTGATCGGCCCCGGCGGTGATCGCTGCGCGCCGCGCCGGATCGAGCGCCGCGAACGCCCCGCGCAATCCGGCAAGATGCTGCGGCATCGCGCCCGGCCAGTCGATCAGTTCCCCGCTCTCCGCCGTGGCGGGCAGCGGTGGCAGTCCAACCAGCGCCGGATCGGCCATCGCGCCGTTGAGGAATAGCCGGCTCGAGGGCGAATAGGGGCTGAAGCCCTCGCCATTGCCGGGGAACAGGGCGTGGACCGGATTGATCGCCAAGGCATCGGCCCCTGCGCTGCCCAGCGTCCGCGCGGCCCCGGCGAGGTCTGCAAAGGTGCCGAAGGGACGGGGTCGCTCGCCGCGCAAGGCGGGGATCTGGAGCGAGACGCCCCACGGGCGGCGCCGGTCCTGCGCGGGCAGGGGGCAGCCCGGCGGCGCGACCGCGAGGCGGAGCGCCTGCCCGTCAAGCACAAGGTCGTAATAGCCGGGCGGCAGGGTGACATGGAGGCGGCCTTCCCCGATCGCGAGCGGCCGGGTGACGCCGTCCTCGCCGGTCGCCTCGGCGCGGGTCGCGGCAAACGGCAGGGCAAGGTGCGCGCCGGTGTCCGCGACGAGCATCGCGGGCAGTCCGGCGCGGCGTGCCTCCGCCGCTGCAAGGCTCCGGGCAATTTGCGCCTCGCTCCCGGTCTCGTGACCGAGCGCGGCCAGCACCCCTGCGAGGGCATCATCGCCGACCCGCTGCTCGCGGCCCTCGACATCCCGCCAGTGGCGGGCGAGGCCGCAGGCCTGCGCCAGCGCGTGTAATGGCTCCATCGCGGCCCTCCTTTCGCCTGCTGCCCCCGAAATCCTCCGGCAGGCCCGCTCTGGCAAGCGCTCCGGGGCGCTTTGCCCGCATGAATACGACTGTCGGGCGATTTGCCCGATTGCTGCATTCCCCGCCAACTGGCTAGGGTGCGTCGCGAGGGCAGCGATGGCACAGGGGCTGTCGTTCCCGCCGCTCAGGCATCAAGGGGGAGTGCGCGCCGCATGACGACAGGTCCGCAAGGGGGTTCGGCCGGAGCCACCGCTGCGCTCGAGGCGCGCATCATCGATGCCCTCCACCACCGCGTCGGCAAGACCGAACGCGCCGCCAAGCCGCACGACTGGTACAATGCCGCCGTGCTCGCCCTGCGCGACGACATCATCGACAAGTGGTTCGCGTCCACCACCCGCACCCATGAGGCCAAGGGCAAGCGGGTCTATTATCTCAGCCTCGAATTCCTGATCGGGCGGCTGCTGCGCGATGCCCTGTCGAACCTCGGCTCCACGCGCGAGATGGAGCGGGCGCTGGCCGGGCACGGCCTCGATCTGGCGCAGCTCGAGGAGCTTGAGCCTGACGCGGCGCTCGGCAATGGCGGGCTCGGGCGGCTCGCGGCGTGCTTCATGGAAAGCCTCGCCAGCCTCGACATTCCCGCCTTCGGCTATGGCATCCGCTACATCAACGGGATGTTCCGCCAGCGCATCGACGAGGGCTGGCAGGTCGAGCTGCCCGAGACCTGGCTCGCCCACGGCAACCCCTGGGAGTTCGAGCGGCGCGAGAGCGCCTACCGCGTCGGCTTCGGCGGCGAGGTGACGAGCGATGACGGGGTGATCCGCTGGCACCCGGCCGAGACGATCGAGGCGAGCGCTTTCGATACGCCGGTGGTCGGCTGGCAGGGCAAGCGGGTCAACACGCTGAGGCTGTGGAGCGCCACCGCGCTCGATCCGATCCAGCTCGCCGCCTTCAACGCGGGCGACCACGCCGGCGCGCTCGCCGCGCAGGTGCGGGCCGATACGCTGGTGCGGGTGCTCTACCCGGCGGATTCCACTCCGGCCGGGCAGGAATTGCGCCTGAGGCAGGAGTTCTTCTTCTCCAGCGCCAGCATCCAGGACATCGTGCGCCGCCATGTCCAGTATCACGGCGACATCCGCTCGCTGCCCGAGAAGGCGGCGATCCAGCTCAACGACACCCACCCCTCGGTCGCGGTGGCCGAGCTGATGCGGCTGCTGATGGACGAGCACCACCTCGCCTTCGACGAGGCATGGGACATCACCCGCGCGACCATCGCCTATACCAACCACACCCTGCTGCCCGAGGCGCTCGAAAGCTGGCCGCTGCCGCTGTTCGAACGGATGCTGCCGCGCCACATGCAGATCGTCTATGCGATCAACGCTAAGGTCCTGCGCGAGGCGCGCAAGGCGGGGATGGACGATGCCGCGATCGCCGCGATCTCGCTGATTGACGAGCATGGCGAGCGCCGCGTGCGCATGGCGAACCTCGCCTTTGTCGGCGCCCATTCGATCAACGGCGTCGCCGCGCTCCACACCGATCTGATGAAGCAGACGGTGTTTGCCGATCTCCACCGGCTCTATCCGGCGCGGATCAACAATAAGACCAATGGCGTCACCCCGCGCCGCTGGCTGCACCAGTCCAACCCGCGCCTCACCGGCCTTGTGCGCGAGGCGATCGGGGACGGCTTCATCGCCGATGCCGGGCAGCTTTCCGCCCTTGCCGCATTGGCGGGCGATGCGGCACTGGGCGAGCGGGTCGACGAGGTGAAGCGCGCCAACAAGGTCGATCTGTCGAACACCCTGCGCGAACTGACCGGCGTCCGGCTCGATCCCGACGCGCTGTTCGATGTGCAGATCAAGCGCATCCACGAATACAAGCGCCAGCTTCTCAACCTGATCGAGACTGTCGCTCTGTATGACCAGATCCGCAGCCATCCGGAACGCGACTGGGTGCCGCGCGTGAAGATCTTCGGCGGCAAAGCGGCGCCGACCTATCACAACGCCAAGCTCATCATCAAACTCGCCAATGACATCGCCCGGCGGATCAATTCCGACCCTTCGGTGGGCGAGGTGCTGAAAGTGCTGTTCGTCCCCAATTACAACGTCAGCCTCGCCGAGCGGATCATTCCGGCCGCCGACCTGTCGGAACAGATCTCGACCGCGGGGATGGAGGCATCGGGCACGGGCAACATGAAGTTCGCCTTCAACGGCGCGCTCACCATCGGCACATTGGACGGCGCGAATATCGAGATCATGGAGCACGTCGGGCGCGAGAATATCGTGATCTTCGGCCTCACCGCCGAGGAAGTCGCGGCGCGGCGGGCGGACGGGTATAATCCCCGCGAGGTGATCGAGGGCAGCCGCGAGCTCGCGCAGGCGGTCCGCTCGATTGCCAGCGGGGTGTTCAGCCCCGACGAGCCGGCGCGCTATGCCGGGTTGATGGACGCGCTGATGTATTCCGACTGGTTCATGGTCGCGGCCGATTTCGACGCCTATGCCGCGGCCCAGCGCGAGGTCGATGCGCGCTGGCAGGACCGGACCGCGTGGCGCAGATCGGCGATCATGAACATCGCGCAGGTCGGGTGGTTCTCCTCCGATCGCACCATCGGCGAATATGCCCGGGATATCTGGGGCGTGCTTTGAAGCCCCCGCCCGAGGCCATAGAAGCGCTGCTGGACGGCACCCACGCCGATCCCTTCGCGCTGCTCGGGCCTCATGCCGGGCCGCAAGGCACCTTTGCCCGGGCAATCCTGCACGGGGCGGAGGAGGCCGAGGCATTCTCGCTCAAGGGCGGCAGGCTGGGCAAGATGGTGCGGGTCGATGGCCCGCTGTTCGAGGGCAAATTGCGGGGCAAGCCCAGGCCGGTGCGCTATCGCTGCCGGGGGAACGGCGCGGAGTGGTGGGTGACCGACCCCTATTCCTTCGGCCCGGTGCTGGGGCCCCTCGACGATTTCCTGATCGGCGAAGGCACGCATTTCCGCCTGTTCGACAAGCTCGGCGCGCATGTGATCCATCACGAGGGCGCAGACGGCGTCCACTTTGCGGTCTGGGCGCCCAATGCCCGAAGTGTCACCCTCGTCGGCGATTTCAACGGCTGGAACGGCGCGGCCCACATGATGCGCCGCCGGACGGATATCGGGGTGTGGGAGATCTTCATCCCCGACATCGGCGAGGGCGCGGCGTATAAATACCGCATCGTCGCCGCAGACGGCGCGGTGCTGCCGCTGAAAGCCGATCCCTTCGCCTTCGCCAGCGAATTGCGGCCCAGGACCGCGAGCATCGTCAAGCGCCCGGGCAAGCGCGACTGGGGCGACGAGGCCCACCGCCGGCACTGGGCCAGCGTCGATCCCCGGCGCGAGGCTATCTCGATCTATGAAGTCCACCCCGGATCGTGGCAGCGCGGCGACAATGGCTGGTTCCTGACATGGGACGAGATGGCCGCGCGCCTCATCCCCTATGTCCTCGAGATGGGCTTCACCCATATCGAGTTCCTGCCGGTCTCCGAGCACCCCTATGACCCCAGTTGGGGCTACCAGACCACCGGCCTCTATGCGCCGTCGGCCCGCTTTGGCGATGTCGAGGGCTTTGCCCGCTTCGTCGACGGGGCGCACCGCGCCGGGATCGGCGTGCTGATCGACTGGGTGCCGGCGCATTTCCCGGTCGACGAGCACGGCCTTGCCCGCTTTGACGGCACCGCGCTCTATGAACACGAGGACCCGCGGCTCGGCTTCCACCCCGACTGGAACACCGCGATCTACAATTTCGGGCGCAAGGAAGTGCGCGCCTTCCTCGTCAACAATGCGCTGTTCTGGGCCGAGCAATATCATGTCGACGGGTTGCGGGTCGATGCGGTCGCCTCGATGCTCTACCGCGACTATTCCCGCGCTGCGGGCGAGTGGATCCCCAATGCCGAGGGCGGGCGCGAGAACTGGGAGGCGGTGGAGTTCATGCGCGCCGCCAATCAGGCGCTCTATGGCGCCCATGCCGGGGTGATGACCATCGCCGAGGAATCGACCTCGTGGCCGGGCGTCTCCCACCCCGCCTTTGCCGACAGCCCGCGCACCAGCCTCGGCTTCGGGTTCAAGTGGAACATGGGCTTCATGCACGACACGCTGCAATATATGGGGCGCGATCCGGTCCACCGGAAATACCACCACAACGAGATCACCTTCGGGCTCGTCTATGCCTTCTCGGAGAACTTCGTCCTGCCGCTGAGCCATGACGAGGTGGTGCATGGCAAGGGCACGATCCTCGGCAAGATGAGCGGGGACGAATGGCAGCAATTCGCCAACCTGCGCGCTTACTATGCGATGATGTGGGGCTATCCCGGCAAGAAGCTCTTGTTCATGGGGCAGGAATTCGCCCAGCGCCGCGAATGGAGCGAGGCGCGCAGCCTTGACTGGGAGCTGCTCGAGGCGCCCGCCCACCGCGGCGTCGCCGATCTCGTCCGCGATCTCAACCGCCTCTACCGCGAGACGCCCGCGCTCCATGCCCGCGATTGCGAGGGCGAGGGGTTCGAATGGCTCGTCGCGGAGGATGCCGACAATTCGGTGTTTGCATGGCTGCGCAAGGCGCCCGGCCATGCGCCGGTGGCGGTGATCGCCAACATGACGCCCGCGCTCCATACCGCCTATCGCCTGCCCCTGCCGCATGACGGGGTGTGGGCCGAGGTGCTCAACAGCGATGCGGGCGTCTATGGCGGCAGCGGGCAGGGCAATCTCGGCAGCGTCCGGGCGACGGGCGGGGCGGCCGGGATCGTGCTCCCCCCGCTTGCCACGATCATGCTGCAATTCGAGGGATAAGAACGACAAATCAACTGGGAGGCATTGGGATGATCGAGAGGACTTCGGGCAGGCCGCTGGCGCGTGACGCGATGGCCTATGTGCTGGCAGGCGGACGCGGCAGCCGGTTGATGGAACTGACCGACCGCCGCGCCAAGCCGGCCGTCTATTTCGGCGGCAAGTCGCGGATCATCGACTTTGCCCTGTCGAACGCGATCAACTCCGGCATCCGCCGCATCGGGGTGGCGACGCAATACAAGGCGCATTCACTGATCCGCCACATGCAGCGCGCCTGGACCTTCCTGCGCCCCGAGCGCAACGAGAGCTTCGACATCCTCCCCGCCAGCCAGCGCGTGTCGGAGAACCAGTGGTATGAAGGCACGGCCGATGCGGTGTTCCAGAACATGGACATCATTGCCAGCCTTGCGCCCAAATACATGGTCATCCTCGCAGGCGACCACATCTACAAGATGGACTACGAATTGATGCTCCAGCAGCACGTCAATTCGGGCGCGGATGTGACGGTCGGCTGCCTTGTCGTGCCGCGCATGGAGGCGACGGGCTTCGGGGTGATGCAGGTCGACAGCGCCGACACCATCACCGCCTTCGTCGAGAAGCCCGCCGACCCGCCCGGCATCCCGGGCAACGAGAGCATGGCGCTCGCCTCGATGGGGATCTACGTCTTCAACACCGACTTCCTGTTCGAGCAATTGCGCCGCGATGCCGACGATCCGGCCTCCAAGCGCGATTTCGGCGGGGACATCATCCCCTATATCGTCAGGCACGGCAAAGCGGTCGCGCACCGCTTCACCAACTCCTGCATCCGTGCAGCGGAAGAAATCGAGGAATACTGGCGCGATGTCGGCACGCTCGATGCCTATTTCGAGGCCAATCTCGACCTCACCGACACCGTGCCCAAGCTCAATCTCTATGACCGCGACTGGCCGATCTGGACCGATGCCGTGGTCGCCGCGCCCGCCAAGTTCGTCCATGACGAGGACGGGCGGCGCGGGTTTGCGGTGTCCTCGCTGGTGTCGGGCGATTGCATCGTCTCGGGCAGCGAGGTGCGCCGCAGCCTGTTGTTCACAGGGGTCAAGATCGGCAGCTATTCCGATGTGCGCGAAGCGGTGATCCTGCCCTATTGCAACATCGGGCGCGGGGCGCGGCTCAACAAGGTGATCATCGATTCCGGCGTCCGCATCCCCGAAGGCATGGTGATCGGCGAGCACCCGGAACTCGACGCGCGCCGCTTCCGCGTGTCGGAGAAAGGCGTGGTGCTGGTCACCCGCGACATGATGGCGCGCCTGCAACCATGACGCTGAAGGTCCTGTCGGTCGCCTCCGAGGCTGCACCGCTGGTCAAGACCGGCGGGCTGGCCGATGTGGCAGGCGCGCTGCCCGCCGCGCTGGCGGCGCAGGGCGTGGAAATGACGATGCTGGTTCCCGGCTATCCCGCGGTGCTGGCGAAGCTCGGCAAATCGGCCAAGCCAGTGCACAAGTGGGACGCGCTGATGGGCACTCCGGCGCGGCTGCTGGCGGCGAGGCTCGGCGCGCAGCCGCTGCTGGTGCTCGATGCGCCCGCGCTGTTCGGGCGCGAGGGCGGCCCCTATGCCGATGCGGCGGGCAAGGACTGGGACGACAACTGGCGGCGCTTTGCCGCCTTCGCCCGCGCTGCTGCCGACATAGCCGGGGGCGCGGCGCCAGGGCACAGCTTCGATCTGGTCCACGCCCATGACTGGCAGGCAGGGCTGGTCCCGGCCTATCTGCGCCTTGCCCCTGCGGCAGGCACGCGCCCGGCGCCGAGCCTCATCACCATCCACAACATGGCCTTTCAGGGCTATTATCCGGCCGCGATCTTCCCCGAGCTTGGCCTGCCGCGCAGCGCGTGGTCGATCGACGGGGTCGAAAGCTATGGCGGGGTCGGGTTCCTCAAGGCGGGAATGCAACTCGCCGATGCGATCACCACAGTGAGCCCGACCTATGCCGGCGAGATCCGGAGCGCCGAATTCGGCATGGGGCTGGAGGGACTGGTGCTCGCCCGTGCTGACCGGGTGCACGGCATCCTCAACGGGATCGACCGCGCCGAATGGAACCCGGCGAGCGACCCGCATCTGGCCGCGACCTATTCCGCGGGCAAGCTTGACGCCCGCAAGCGCAACAAGCGCGCGCTGGAGCAGGAATTCGGCCTTGAGGCGGGTGACGGCCCGCTGTTCGTCGTCGTCAGCCGCCTGACCTGGCAGAAGGGCATGGATGTGCTCGCCGGGGCGCTCGATCATCTGGTCGGGATCGGCGGACGCCTCGCGCTGCTCGGGTCGGGGGATCAGGGGATGGAGCAGCAGTTCCTCGCCGCCGCGGCGCGCCATCCCGGGCGGATCGGCGTGCGGCTGGGCTATGACGAGGGGCTCTCGCACCGCTTGCAGGGCGGGGGCGATGCGATCCTGGTGCCGAGCCGGTTCGAGCCCTGCGGCCTCACCCAGCTCTATGGCCTTGCCTATGGCTGCGTGCCGGTGGTCTCGCGCACCGGCGGTCTTGCCGACACTGTGATCGACGCCAATCCGGCGGCGCTTGCGGCAGGGGCGGCGACGGGGATCCAGATGAACGCGGTCAGCCATGATGCGCTGGTGCTGGCGATCAACCGCGCCGCGGCGCTCCATGCCAGCCCCGCGACATGGCGCCAGCTCCAGAAAAACGGGATGAAAGCTGATTTTTCATGGGGTGCGAGCGGGGCGGCCTATGCCACGCTCTACCGGCAATTGCTCGAGGAACAGGACGCGGAATGATCACCACCACCCCGACCACGCCGTTCGAGGGACAGAAACCCGGCACATCGGGCCTGCGCAAGAAGGTGCGGGTGTTCCGCCAGCCGGGCTATGCCGAGAACTTCATCCAGTCGGTGTTCGATGTCGCCGAGCGTCCGGACGGATCGACGCTGGTGATCGGCGGCGACGGGCGCTTCCACAACCGCACCGTGATCGCCCGTGCGATTGAGATGGCGGCGGCCAATGGATACGCCCGCGTGGCTGTCGGGCAAGGCGGTATCCTATCCACCCCCGCCGCCAGCCATGTGATCCGCAAATATGGCGCTTCGGGCGGGCTGATCCTCTCGGCCAGCCACAACCCCGGCGGGCCGGACGAGGATTTCGGCATCAAGTACAACATCGCCAATGGCGGCCCCGCGCCCGAGGCCGTGACCGGGGCGATCCATGCGCGCACGCAGACGATCGACCGCTGGCTGTCCTTCGAGGGCGGGGCCGAGGTCGATCTCGACCGCATCGGCACCGCGCAGGTGGGCGATACGCTGGTCGAAGTGATCGATCCGGTCGCCGACTATGCCGACCTGATGGAGCAATTGTTCGATTTCGCCGCGATCCGCGCCGCGGTCGGGAGCGGGCGCCTGACCATGGCCTTCGACGCGATGCACGCCGTCACCGGGCCCTATGCGCACGAAATCCTCGAAACGCGGCTCGGCTTTCCGGCCGGCACCGTTCGCAATGGCGTGCCGCTGGAGGATTTCGGCGGGCATCACCCCGATCCCAATCTCGTCCACGCCCGGGAGCTCCACGCGCTGATGATGTCGGCAGAGGCCCCGACCATCGGTGCGGCCTCGGACGGGGACGGGGACCGCAACCTCGTTATCGGCAAGGGCATCTTCATCACACCCTCGGATTCGCTGGCGATGCTGGCGGCCCATGCCCGCCTTGCCCCCGCCTATGCCGGCGGGCTCAAGGGCATTGCCCGCTCGATGCCGACCAGCACCGCGGCCGACAAGGTGGCAGACGCGCTCGGCATCCCGGCGTGGGAGACGCCGACGGGGTGGAAGTTCTTCGGCACGCTGCTCGATGCCGGGCTGGCGACGATCTGCGGCGAGGAAAGCGCCGGGACCGGCAGCGACCATGTGCGCGAGAAGGACGGGCTGTGGGCGGTGCTGCTGTGGCTCAACATCCTTGCAGTGACAGGCAAGCCCGTGGCGCAGATCGCCGCCGAGCACTGGGCGCGCTTCGGGCGCAATTACTATGCCCGCCACGATTACGAGGCGATCGACACCGCCCGCGCCAACGCGCTGATGGCGGCGCTGGAGGATGCGCTGCCCGCCCTTCCCGGCCGCAGCTTCGGGCCGCTCGCCGTTACCGCGGCCGACCAGTTCGCCTATGTCGATCCGATCGATGGCTCGGAAAGCCGCAAGCAGGGCGTGCGGGTGATGTTCGCCTGCGGGTCGCGCATCGTCTTCCGGCTCTCGGGCACGGGCACCGAGGGCGCGACCTTGCGGGTCTATCTCGAACGCTATGAGCCGGTTGGCGGCAGGCTCGATGCCGAAACCCCGGCGATGCTCGCCGACCTGATTGCCGCCGCCGAGGCGATTGCCGGGATCGCGGCCCACACCGGCCGCACCGCTCCCGATGTAGTGACGTGACGCTGCGCCTTGGCGCGCAGGTGACGGGGGGCGTGACCCGCTTTGCGGTGCGCGCTCCGCTGGCGGACGCGGTGGAGCTGTGCCTCTTCGCAGGCGAGGCCGAGACCCGCCACGCCATGACCCGGATGGAGGAGTGCTGGGTGGCAGAGCTGCCCGGCGACCTTTCCGGCACGCGCTACGGCTACCGCGCCCACGGCACCCATGCGCCGGATCGCAACCTGTGGTTCGATCCCGCCAAGTTGCTGGTCGATCCTTACGCGCTCGAACTCGACCGCCGCTTCATCCAGCACCCGCGTCTTGGCGTGTTCGGCGAGGACACCGCCGATCTTGTTCCGCGCGCCATCGTCACCGGCCCGCTCCCCGAGGTGCCCCGCACCGCGCCGATCTTCGCGCGCGGGGGGCTGTTATACGAAATCAATGTCGCAGGCTTCACCCGCTTGCATCAAGATGTGCCCGAGGCCCGGCGCGGCACCACCGCCGCGCTCGCGCATCCGGCGGTGATCGCGCATCTGCAACGGCTCCATGTCAGCGCGGTCGAACTGATGCCGGTCGTCGCCTGGATCGACGAGCGCCACCTGCCGCCGCTCGGGCTGGCGAACCACTGGGGCTATAATCCGGTGGCGATGATGGCGCTCGATCCGGGCCTGTGTCCGGGCGGTGTGGCCGAACTGCGCGAGACGGTGGCGGCGCTGCATGAGGCCGGGATCGGGGTGATCCTCGATCTGGTTTTCAACCACTCGGGCGAGAGCGACATCCACGGCGGCACGCTGTGCTTGCGCGGGCTCGATCCGGCCGCCTATGCCCGCGCCCCCGACGGCGCGCTCATCAACGACACCGGCTGCGGCAACACGCTCGATTTCGTCAGCCCCCATGTGCGCCGCTTGATGATCGACACGCTCACCCATTTCGTGACCGCCTGCGGGGTCGACGGCTTCCGCTTCGATCTCGCCCCGGTGATCGCGCGCGGGCCGGGGTTCGACCCTCACGCCCCGATCTTCGCCGAACTCGCCGCCGAGCCCTGCCTTGCCGACCGGGTGATGATCGCCGAGCCGTGGGACATCGGGCCGGGCGGCTACCGGCTCGGCCATTTCCCGGCCAACTGGCTTGAATGGAACGACCGCTTCCGCGACGATGTGCGCCGCTTCTGGCGCGGGGACGGGACCGCGGGCGCGCTCGCCACCCGCATCGCCGGTTCCTCCGATGTGTTCGGCAGCGATTGCCCGCAAGGGAGCAGAAGCGTCAATTTCCTCGCCGCGCATGACGGCTTCACCCTTGCCGACACGCTCGCCTATCGGGAGCGCCGCAACCATGCCAATGGCGAGGACAACCGCGACGGGCATGGCGAGAACCTCTCGTGGAACTGCGGCACTGAAGGCCCGAGCGATGATCCCGCCGTCATCGCCTGCCGCGTCGCCGACGCCCGGGCAATGCTGGGCACGCTGTTCGCCTCGACCGGCACGATCATGCTCACCGCAGGGGACGAAATGGGCCGCACCCAGCACGGCAACAACAATGCCTATTGCCAGGATATGCCCGTCGACTGGGAGGGGTGCGACCGGGCGCTCGAGGCCCATGTCGCAGAGCTGGCCGCATGGCGGGCGGGGCGCCTGTCCGCTTTCACCCGCTTTCCCGAAGACGGCCAGTGGCTCTCGCTCGAAGGAGCGCCGCTCGGCGACTGGCAATGGCAGGACCCGGCGACAGCGGGCTTCGTCCATGTCCCGCCCGAGGGCGAGGCGCGGGGCAGGCTGAGGATCGACCGCAAGGCCCGCAAGGTCGACTGGCTCGGCTGAGCGCCGCTCCCGCTCCCTGCCCCTAGCACGAACGCAGCTTGCGCGAGGCCGCTGTGCTTGCATAGGGGCAGGAACACTTCAGGGAAGGGATGCGCGCAAGATGACGATCAGCACCGAGGCGATGGAAATGGCCGCAAGGGTCGAGGCTTTCGTGCGGGAGCAGATCTTCCCCTACGAACAGGACCCGCGCCGCGACCACCACGGCGCGCCGACCGACGAACTCGTGATGGAAATGCGCGAACTGGCGCGGGCGGCTGGCGTGCTGACCCCGCATATCCGGCCCGACGGCAGCCACTTCAACCAGCGCGAGACGGCGGTGATCCTGATCAAGTCCGGCCTCACCCCGCTCGGGATGCTGGCCTGCAACACCCAGGCCCCCGACGAGGGCAACATGTATCTGATCGGCAAGGTCGGCAGCGCCGATTTGAAGGCGCGCTTCCTTGCCCCGCTGGTCTCGGGCGCGGCGCGCTCGGCCTTCTTCATGACCGAGCCGGCGGAGCTGAACGGCGCGGGCGCGGACCCCTCGATGATGCTCACCACCTGCCGCAAGGACGGCAATCACTGGGTGATCAACGGGAAGAAGTGCTTCATCACCGGGGCGGAAGGCGCGAAGGTCGGGATCGTCATGGCGAAGTCCGAGGACCCGGACAGTGCGGGCGGGGCCTGCATGTTCCTCGTCGACCTGCCCGATCCCGCCATCCAGATCACCGCTGTGCCCAACACCATCGACAGCTCGATGCCCGGCAGCCATGCCGAGATCACCATCGACAACCTGCGCGTGCCGGCCGACCAGATGCTGGGCGATGCGGGCGAGGGGTTCAAATATGCCCAGATCCGCCTCTCGCCCGCCCGCCTGTCACATTGCATGCGCTGGCTCGGCGGGTGCATCCGCGCACAGGAGATTGCGGTCGATTACGCCAACCGCCGCATGGCCTTCGGCAAGACCCTGATCGACCACGAGGGCGTGGGCTTCATGCTCGCCGAGAACATGATCGACCTGAAGCAATGCGAGCTGATGATCGACTGGTGCGCGGGCGTGCTCGACACCGGATCGCTGGGGACGGTCGAAAGCTCGATGACCAAGGTTGCCGTGTCCGAGGCGCTGATGCGGGTGGCGGACAAGTGCGTGCAGGTGATGGGCGGGACGGGTGTGACCGACAAGACCATTGTCGAGACCATGTTCCGCGAAATCCGCGCCTTCCGCATCTATGACGGGCCGACCGAGGTCCACAAGTGGAGCCTCGCCAAGAAGCTGCGGCGCGACTGGAAGGCGGCCAACTAGGCGGCGGTCCGCGGCCCGGCGCGCAGACGCCGCTCGCCGAGCCACAGGAGGCCGGTCAGCGCCAGCCAGCCGAGCAGCCACGGCCATGCGGGGCCGCGGCGTTCGGGCGCTGTCCGGGCGGCGCCAGGTGCGCTCTGGCGGGCGGCCCATTGCGCCGTCGCCTCGGCGGTCTCGCGCGCGGCGATGCCCTTGAATGCGCCTTGCGGCATGACGAGGAAGGCAAAGCGCGACGCGTCCTTGTCCGCGCTTTCGCCCTTTGGCGCGGGCTGGACGATGGTGTGCACGCCTGCTGCGGCGGGGCGATATGCGGCGCAGCCCCGCGCTCCGGCGGCAGGGTCGATCGCGAGGTTGATGGAGGCTCCATCCGGCGCGAGGGCGCGGGCATCGGCTGCGATGCCGCAGACTGCAATCCGCTCGCCCGCCTCGATCAGTGGCGGCACAGCCGGGCGGAAGGCGCTTTCGGGCCGGGCAACGGCGCTCAAGGCGGCGCTCCACCATTGCTCGTAGCGATCGGCCTGCCCGTTGAGCACCAGCGCGAAGCTGCCTTCCAGCGTCCACAGCGCGGCGCGGCCCTGCCCGCGTTGCTGCCATCCGGCGATCACCCCGCCCTCGGCATCGCTGACGACGGGGACGAAGGCGGGCCCGGTGCTGAGCTGCCAGCGGGCCAGTTCGGGCGCGGGGTCGTCCAGCCGGTTGAGGCTGTCCGGAACACCCTCGCTGGCCGGTCCGCGGCGGAAGGCGAGCGCCTCGGCATCGGCGGCGAGCGGGGGGAGGGTGACGGGGGCGCTCTCGCTGCCGCCCTCGGCGGTGAGGCCCAGCGCCCGCCATGCCGCGCGGGTTTCGGCGGTGGCAGGGCCGGTCATCCGCACCACCACGCCAAGCCCGCCTGATACCGCCTGCGCCAGCGCGGCCCTGCCGCCGCCGCCGAGCGCAGCCAGGGCGCGGTCGTCGATGACGAGAACGTCGGTCTCGCGCAGGCTCGCGGCATCGAGCCGGACCTCGCCCTCACCAAGATCCACCCCGCCGCCCGCGTCGAGCCGGCTCGCCAGCGCGAACCCGGCGTCTCCGGCCCAGCGGCGCAGATATTTGGCCTCCGGAGAGGGCGCGCCGACCAGTGCCACCCGCAAGGGCTCGGGCGCGGCGACGGTCCGCAGGGGCACTGGCGTATCCGAGACGATCCGCTTGTCGGCCCCGCGCAGCCGCAGAGTGAAGGTCGCCAGCCCTTCGCTCCGCGCTGTCCCGCCAAGCGTGAAGCTGCCGTCCTGCCCGATGCTGCGCGCATCGATGCGCCGGCCTGCCGGATCGAGCAGTTCGGCGCTCCCGCCCGTCAGCCCCGCCGCCTCGCCGCCGAGCGTGAAGACGCTTCCTGCGGGGGTGTCGGCCGGGGGATCGAGCCGGACGAGACCGCTCGGCAGGGGCAGCGGCGTGAAGCTGGCCGGCAGGCCGGCATCGGCGTCGCGGTCGCGGGCCGGCAAGCCGCGCCCGAGGATGCGGAGGCGCCGCACCTGCCCGTGGCGGCGCAGTGCGGTGGCGAGATCGGGCACGCGCTCGGCTCCGGCAAGGGCGGGAGCCTCGGGCAGAGCGACCAGCCGCTCGCCCGGCGCGGCGCGGGCGGCAGCGGGGGGTGTTTCCGCCGTCGCGACCAGCAGCGTCTCGCCGCCGAGCGGCAGCAAGGGCGGGAAGAGGGTGAGGTAAATGAGGGCCCCGCTCGCCAGCGAACCGGCGGCGAGCGCCCATGAGAGCCACCCGCGCCGCAGCAACGCGAAACGCAAGGCAGCGGCGAGCGCACCTGCGCCGACCAGCAGCGCGGCGATGGTCTCGGGAACGGGCATCAGCGCAGCCCCTCGATATAGCGGCGGCCCACAGCGCCCCCGTCCGGGCGGCGGCGCACTGCGGCGGGCGGGCGGGTGAGCACGCTCCACAAGGCGCCGCGCAGCCGTTCGCGGGCGGCTTTCGAGGAGGGATCGCCGCGCAGGCCGTCAATCGCGGCGAGCACGCCCAGCGGATCGCGGATGCGCCCGCCATTGCCGCGCACCCAGCGCTCCAGCCCGGCAAGATCGATCGGCCCCGGCTGGGCCAGCGCCCGCCACGCCGTCGCCGGGACCGCGTCGGGGAGAGCGAAGGGCACAAGGCTCGCCCCGCCGCCGACAATGCCCACCCGCTTGCCGGTCAGCCGCCGCGCCATGTCGATCGGGGGCTGCTGGCTGCCGATGCGCGGCAGGTAGATGCGGGTCGCCTGCTGCACCTTCTTGATGTTCTCGAGCGCCTTGTTCTCGAACGGCAGCGCGGCCTCGGGCTTGCCCATGCGAAGGTTGACCTCGGCCTCCCACATCGCATCGAGCGCGGCCTTGAGCAGGTCGCGGGTGCCCGGATCGAGCAGGGTCGCCGCCTCGCTCTCGTCGTGGGTGTGGCCGTAATCGGCCAGGACATTGCCGAGATCGCCGAACACCGGGCTTTCCGGGGCTGCGCCGTGATCGTGGCCGTCCCCGTCATGGTGCTCGGGCTCGGCGGGGGCGTCCTTGTCGGAGGTCGGCATCGGGGGCTTGGGGGTCTCCTCGGCCTCCATCCCGACGAACTGGCCATAGCGCAGGCGCAGCAGGCGCTGGTCGACCCCGATGGTGTCGGAACGCAGCAGGAATTCCTCGGCGGAGAGGCTCCTGCGCTGGCGGATCAGCGCTTCGGTGTCGATGATCACCTGCCGCTGGCTGCGGAAATAGGCGGGCATCTGCTGCTTGGCCATGAGGTCGAGCCCCTCGGCCTCGGGCGGGCGGGGGGCGGGGAAGCGCAGGATTGCCGCCGGCCCGCGCACCACCTGCGGCCCCGGAGACCGGGTGTCGGCGATCGTCAGTTGCGCGACCAGATCGCTCCCCGGCACAAGGCCATATGCGGCCAGCGGCAGGTCGATCACGAAGCGCCGCCGCCTGGGATCGCCGCTCCCGCGCACAGGGATGGTCCGCTCCGAGAAGCGCACATTCTCGCCCTCGCCGACCGCGGTGGTAAGCGTGAGGCGGGCGAGCGCGTCGACCGCGTAATCGTCGGCGGCCTCGAAGGTGATGCGCCAGTTGCGCTGGCCCGGGCTCATGGTGACGAGGCCCGAGGCGGGATCGACAAGGCGCACCTGCGGCGGCTCGTCGGCGATCGGCTCGAGCCGGTGAGCGGGCCGGGCGGCGCTCATGCCTTGCGCGGTCAGGCGATAGAGCGCAGGCACATCGAGCCGCAGCGCCGCGTCCCACCCGTCCGCGCCCTCTACCAGCGGCAGGCGCTGGCCGCCGACCAGTTGCAGCGCAGCCGAGCGCGGTGCGGGCGCGAAGGCGAAGGTCCATTCGATGCGCGAGCCTTGGGGGGCGCGAATGTCGAGGCTGTCGGACCAGCGCGCCGGCAGTCCGGTATAGGCGGGCGGCACGATCCGCACCCGCTGTCCGGTAAGGCGCGGCGCGCCCGGAGCGGCGGCGGCGGTGTCGGCCACACGGGCGAGCGGGGGCGGGGCGTTGGCCTGCCGTTGCCACAGGACGATGCCCGCCAGCGCCGCCGCGCCCAACCCCCATGCGAGCGCGATCCGGCCCCGCCGCCAGCCATCGGCAAGGCTCGCCGGATCGAGCGCGGCAATGCGGGCGGCGATGCGGGCGGCCTGCACCTGTTCGAGCGGCGAGCGCTCGCCCGGCACGAACACCAGCGCCGCGCTGTCTTCAAGGCTCGCCTCGCGCGCGTTGAGGCGGCGCACCAGCCAGCCGGCGTCGAGGCGGGCGACGCGGCGGAGGGCGCTCCACCCCAGCACCGCGCTACCGAGAAGCGCCAGCAGCCCGGCCGCCAGCCACCCTCCGCCGAGCGCCCAGCCCGATGCGGCGAGCACCAGCACGCCGGGCGCGCCCACCAGCAGCGCCTCGCCCGCGGCATGGCGGCGGGCCGGGGCGAGCCAGAGATCGGGGCGCAGTTCAAGGCTCATGCCGCAAACCTGTGGCGGCGGCTGGCGAGCCAGCGCTCGGCAAGAAAGGTGAGGGCGATGGCCAGGGCCAGCCAGCCCGACAGCTCACGCGGCGGGAGCGGATAGGGCGCAGCGCCCGCGACCGGCGCGGCGGCGGCAGCGGCAAGGCGCTGCGGCGGCGGGGCGGGGGACGAGACGAGATCGCGCAAGCCTTCCGCAAAACCGGGCGCGAGCAGATCGGGCATGGCAGCAGGTTCGAGCGGGCGGGTGAAGCGCATCAGCCGCCCGCTGCCGAGCGTCCCGCCCTCGGCCAGCACCTCGCCGCTCTCGTCCGACCACAGCGGTGCGGTGGCGGCGGGCATGGCGACCTCTGCGGCGGGGCCGAGCAGCGCCGTGCCGCCCGCGCTCACCCAGTCGGTGACGGCTGGCGGGACCGGGCCGGGGACGAGCCACACCAGCACCGTCCCGCGCGGCGGAAGCACGCCCGAGGCTTCGGCGGAGAAGCCGGATGCGGCGCCCCATGCCGCGGCGGCAGCACGGAAATAGCGGACGGGAGCGGTCTGTCCGGCAGCATGGCGCACGGCGAGAGCGGGGGCGGGCGCGGGGTTCTCCGGCGCATCGCTATCGGGAGCGCCCGCCACGACCTGCCATGTAACCTTGCGGGTGAGGCGCAAGGCTCCGGCATCCACCCCGTCCACCACCGGCGGCACGATGATTGTGAGGGGAGCGCCTCGCGGCAATCCGGCATCGAACTGGCGGATCAGGCTCGAGAGCGGCACCCGGCCCTCGGGCGGGGTGCTGTCGAGCGAGGGGAAGCCGGCCGCGATCCAGCGGGCCTCGGTTTCGGTCCCCGCCGCCTTGCGCGCTGCGGCTGTCTCCACCCCGGGCGCGACCAGCACGCGGGGAGCATCATCCTCCCACCCCGACACCGCCGGCCGGGCGAGCAGCAGCGCGAGCAGCGCCACCAGCAGCACCCGCAGCGCAAGCAGCAGCCATTCGTCGAAACGGATGCGCTGCTTGGGGCGCGGCAGCGCCTCGAGCCAGCGCATCGCCGCAAAGTCGAGCGGCACATCCTCGGTCCGCCGCCTGAGGTGAATGACGAGCGGCAGCAGCACCGCCGCCAGTGCGGCGAGACCAAGCGGGGCGAGCAGCAGCGGGGTCATTCCGGCACCGCGCCGCGCCCGAAGAACACGTGCAGCGGCCGGTCGATCGCCGCGTCGATCACCTGCACCGTGTGGCGGATGCCCGCCGCATCGAGCCGTTCATCGAGCGCGGCGCGGGCTGCGGCAAAGCGGGCGAGGAAGGTCTCGCGCAGGGCCTTGCCGTCGCCGATCAGGTTCTCGCCGCTCTCGGGATCGATGAAGCGGTAGCCGCCGTCGAAGGGGAAATCGCGCTCCTCTGTGGTGAGCATCTGCACTGCCAGCACCTCGCGCCCGGCCTTGGCGAGGCGTTCGACAAGGGCAATGCCGCGCTCGTCGAAGCAGTCGGAGAGGAACAGCACGAGGTCATTCGCCCCGATCCGCTCCCACAGCGGGGCGAGGGTCGCGGCGTCGGGGAAGGTGCCCGCGCCCTCCAGCCGCGAGAGCTCGATCTGCATCCGCTCGAACTGCGAGCGGCCGCGGTGCGGGTCGGCCACCGCCAGAGCGCCCTCGCGCAGGGCGATCCAGCCGAAGCGGTCGCCCTGCATCAGCGCCAGTTGCGCGGTGCACAGCGCGAGCAGCTTGGCCGCATCGAGCCGCGTGGACCCGGGCCGGGCGCGGTCGGCCTGCGCCATCGAGGCGGTGGCATCGATCAGCAGCCACACCGCTATCGGGCTTTCCTCCTCGGCCTCGCGCACGAAGAAGCGGTCGGAGCGGGCGAACAGCTTCCAGTCGATCCGGCGCGGCTCGTCGCCCGGCTCGTAGGCGCGGTATTGGGCGAATTCGAGACCTGCGCCCTTGTTGCGGCTCTGATGCATCCCGAAGCCGCGGTCGCCCATGTCGCGGCGCGTCCGCAAGCTCAGGCGCTTCAGACGGCTGCGGATCTCGGGCGGGATGGCAAGCGGGGGCCGCGCCATGGATCAGGCAGCGGGCGGGGGCAGGTGGGCAAGGAGGGCGGCGACCACATCATCGGCGCTCCTGCCCTCGGCCTCGGCGGCGAAGGAGAGCAGCAGGCGGTGGCGCAGCACCGGGGCGGCGAGCGCGGCGATATCCTCGCGGGTGGCGGCAAGGCGCCCGTGGAGCAGCGCGCGGGCCTTGGCGCAGAGGACCAGCGCCTGGCCTGCACGCGGCCCCGCGCCCCAGCGCACATAGGTCGCGACATCGGCAGGCGCATTGCTGTCGCCCGGGCGCGTCGCGCGCACCAGCGTGGTGATCCATGCGAGCAGGTCGTCCGAAAGATAGACCTCGCGCACATTGGCCTGAAGCGCGAGCACATCGGCGGCCTGCATGACGCAAGGCACCGGCTCGCCCGCGCGGCCCGTGGTCATGGCGAGAATGGCGCGCTCCTCCGCGGCGGTCGGGTAGCCGACGCGCACCAGCAGCAGGAAGCGGTCGAGCTGGGCTTCGGGCAGGGGATAGGTGCCGGCCTGCTCGAGCGGGTTCTGGGTCGCCAGCACGAAGAAGGGCTTCGGCAGCTGGTAGGTCTGCCCGCCATAGCTGACGGTCTTTTCCTGCATCGCCTCGAGCAGCGCGGCCTGCGTCTTGGGGGGCGTGCGGTTCAATTCGTCGGCGAGCAGCAGATTGGTGAACACCGGCCCTTGCTGGAACCGGAACGAGCGGTGGCCGGTGCCGTGATCCTCTTCGAGCAGTTCGGTGCCGAGAATGTCGCTCGGCATCAGGTCGGGGGTGAACTGGACGCGGCGGAAATCGAGCTCCAGCGCCTCGCCCAGCGTGCGCACCAGCAGCGTCTTGCCGAGCCCCGGCACGCCTTCGAGCAGGCAATGCCCGCCCGCCAGCAGGCCGATCAGCAATTGCTCGACCACATCCTCCTGCCCGACGATCGCGGTGGCAATCGCCTGCTTCAGCGCAGCCAGCCTGCCCATGCGCTGTTCGATTGCCGCGGCATTGTCCGCGCCTTGCTGTGCCACCTGTCCCGATCCTTCAATTGCTGAGCGCATAGATGATGATGTTCACCCCGAAACGGGTGTTGTCCTCGGCGAGGAAGCGCTTGTTGCGCCAGTCGTAGTCCCACTCGCAGCCATAGTCCTTGTTGCTGTAAAGCACGCCAAGGCGGCCATTGATGGTGATGCCCTTGAGGTAATCATGGATGAGGTCGTCGCCCCAGCCATTGAGTTCGAACGAGGTCGCAGGCGGCCCCTTGAAGGTGAAGAAGCTCGAATAGAGCGGGTGGTCGTTGGGCAGCTTCTTCAGCGCGGCCGGCCCGAAGATCCCCGCCATCTGCGCCTCGAAGGACTTGGCGAAGAGGCCGTCGATATCGTGGTTGCAATCATCCACGAAGACAAAGCCGCCGTTCCTCACATAGCGTTCGAAATTGCGCCGCTCCGCCGCGGAGAATTCGACCGCCTTGTGGCCGGCAAGGTAGCAGAAGGGGGCCGACAGCATCGCCGGATCGGCCAGATCCACCACCCGCTCGGCCGGATCGACCCGCAGGCTCGTGTAATCGATGAGCGAGGTGATGAGATTGGCGGGCATGCGCTGGTCCACATCCCAGTCGCCCGAATTATACCTGAGACGCGTGAACCAGAAATCGTAGCCGCCAGAGCCGCCCGCCTTCTGCGCGGCCGACAGCGGCCCGCCCAGCAGGGCGCCCGCCGCCGCGCCGGCAGCGAGCCGCAGGAAGCCGGCGCGGGTCATGGCTGTGCCGCTCATGTCGCCCGCGCCTGCGATACCTCCGCTCTCAGACCGCGTCGGACAGCGAGGTGAAGGTGAAGTCCCGGATCTTCATCGGCGGCAGCAGCATCGAGCCGCCCTCGTCCGCCTTGACGCGCACCGCCTTGCCCAGCTCCTCGATATTGTTGAGCATGATGACGGGGCTTTCGTTGAAGCGGAAGTTCTTGATCGGATACTTGAGCTGGCCGTTCTCGATGTAGAAGGTGCCATCGCGCGTCAGGCCGGTCAGCAGCACGGTCTGCGGATCGACCATGCGGATATACCAGGTGCGGGTCAGCAGGATGCCGCGCTCGGTCCCGGCGATGAGGTCGGCGGTCGACTTGGTGCCGCCTTCCATGATGACATTGCCCCAGCCGGCCTTCTCGGGCTTGCCCTGCTTCTGCGACCAGTAACGCGAATATTCGAGGTTCGCGACCTTGCCGTTCTCGATGATCGCGGTCTTCTCGCGCGGCAGGCCGTCGCCGTCCCACGGCAGGGCCGGGCAGAGCGGGTGCCACGGATCGGTGTAGATATTGACCCGCGGGTCCATGATCTGCTCGCCGATCTTGTTGCCGCCGCCCTGCTTGGAGAGGAAGCTGCGCCCTTCATCGGCCGAGCGGGCATCGAAGAAGTTCATCATGAAGCTGATGAGCCCCGCCGCTGCCGCCGGCTCGAGGATGACGGTATACTTGCCCGGCTCGAGCGCCTGCGCGTCAACCGAAGCCGCCGCCTTGCGCATCGCGATCTGCACATCCTTGCCCGCGTCGAAGGTCGCCACGTCCTGCACATTGGTGCCGACCCAGCCCGACCCGCGCCCGTCCTCGGTGCGGACGGTGCAGGTGTAATCGGCGATGGTCGAGGTCTGGTAGCCGAAATTGCCGTTGGAATTGGCATGGGCAAAGAAGGAGTAGCCGTCCTCGAGGAAGCCTGCGGCCACCAGCTTGCGCTCGCGGCAGGGCAGGATCGAGGCTTCGGCGATCTTGGCCCGCGCCTCGGGCGTCAGCGCGGCGGTCGCCTCGCTGAAGGTCGCGGTCGGGCGGTAGGTCTGCTTGCCCACCGGCGGGACATATTCCGGGTTTTCCGGCGCCAGCCTGGCCAGATCCTCGGCCCGGCGCACCACGCGCTCGATCGAGGCATCGTCGAACTGGTTGATCGAGGCCGTGCCGACGCGCTTGCCGAAAGCGACCTCGACCCCGAGCTCGAGGTCGTCGACCACGCCTGCGGTCGAGATGTCGTTGCGGGCAAAGCGCACATTGCCCTGCCGGCCCCCGCCGATCTGGGCGATGGTGTGATCGGCGGTCGAAAGCGCGATTACCTTGTCGAGGATGGCCTTGGCCTGCGCTTCAGTGAGAATGCTCATGGTGTCTGTCTCCTGCGCGATGGCTCAGCCCAGCGACCGGGCGGTGTTGATGACGTTGATCCCGTCGAAACGGGTGGTCGAGGACCCGTGGCTCACGGCCGAGACCTGGCTCGGCTGGCCCTTGCCGTCGAAGAACGAGCCGAACATGCGGTAATCGCTCTCGTCGCAGATCGCCGAGCACGCGCCCCAGAATTCGGGGGTCCGCATCTGGTAGGCGACATCCTCGATCATGGGGCCGAGCTGGCCGTTCTTGATCTCGTAGAACACCGTCCCGCCGAACTGGGCGTTGTAGCGCTGCTGGTCGATCGAGAAGGAGCCGCGCCCGGCGATGTAGATGCCGTTCTCGACCCCTGCGATCATGTCGGCGGGGCTCATCTTGGTCTTGCCCGGCGCGAGGCTGACATTGGCCATGCGCTGGAACTGCACGCTGCTCCAGCTATCGGCATAGCAGCAGCCGTCCGAGGCGTCCTTGCCGACGATATGGGCCTGATCGCGGATGGTCTGGTAATCGACGAGGATCCCGTCCTTGACCAGATCCCAGCGCTTGGTCTTCACGCCCTCATCGTCAAAGGCGACTGCGCCCAGGCTGCCGACCTGCGTCTTGTCGGCGAACAGGTTGACGATGTCGCTGCCATACCTGAACCCGGAATCGCGCTTGTCGAGCGTGGCGAAGCTGGTGCCGGCGTAATTCGCCTCGTAGCCGAGCACGCGGTCGAGTTCGAGCGGGTGGCCGACGCTTTCGTGGATCGTAAGGCCGAGGTGGTTCGGGTCGAGCACGAGGTCGTATTTGCCGGGCTTCACCGAAGGCGCCTTGAGCTTGGCCTGCGCGTCCCTTGCGGCGGCGACCGCGTCTTCCTTCATGTCATAGGACATGCCGTAGGTGGTAAGGCCGTTGGGCAGCACGAACTTGTCCTCGCTGCGGCCGTCCATGTATTCATAGCCGAGACCCATCGGCGCCGAGAGCCCCTCGCGCGAGCGGAACTTGCCGGTGGTGGTGTCGACCGCGGTGACAGTGAAGGGCGCCCAGATGCGGTGCACGTCCTGATCGATGTAGGAGCCGTCGGTCGAGGCGAAGTATTTCTGCTCGTTGACGAGGAACAGCAGCGAGTTGACGAAGTTGGCGCCAGCCGAAAGCGCGGCGTCGTTGACGCTCATCAGCAGATCGACCTTGTCCGCGATCGGCACTTCCATCGCGTTCTTCTTGATCGGGGTGCGCCAGCTCACTTCGCCCACGCCGGGGGTGGGGGCGAGCTTGACCGGAGCGGACTGGATGCGGGCATTGGCCTTGGCCATCGCGGTCGCCTGACGGGCGGCCTCGGCAACGGCCTCGGGGGTCATGTCATTGGTCGCGGCAAAGCCCCATGCGCCGTCCGCGATCACGCGCACGCCGGTGCCGGTGCTCTCGGTGTTGACGATGTTCTGGACGTTGCGCTCGCGGGTGATGACGAACTGGCGCAGGTAGCGCCCGACGCGCACGTCGCAATAGCTCGCGCCCGCGCCGGTCGCGGCGGAAAGCGCGGCATCGGCCAGCGTCTTCTTCACCGCGATGTCGATCTGGTCCTGCAACTGGCTGGCGGCGATCGCCTTGCCGAAGATGGAGGGCGACAGCGCGGCACCTGTGAAAAAGGTGCTGAGCGCCAAGAAATCCCTTCGGTCCATGCAAAAACTCCCCGGTGCGGCCGCTCGTCCGTCGGCGTGTCCGAGGGCGATCCGGCGTGGTTCTTCGATCATGCGACGGGGACAGTGTGGCCGCTGCGGCGCGGCGCGGTCCCCCCTCATGTGTCAGCACCTACCAAAGCCCCGCAAGGCTGGGCAAGGGAGCCGACGAAGCGCAGGACTTTATCGACGAACGTGCGCGCGCGCTGTCGCAGCCTGGCGCTTGCCCGGTGCTTGCGGGCGCCTGACCCCGTCCAGACCCTCTTCAGACCCTCTCCAGGCCGGCCCTAGCGCGATGTTTCGCGTGAAACATTCTCCGGCCGGGCCTGCACCGCGACCATGTAATCGACGATCTGCGGAATCGCGGCGGGATCGACCGGAGCCTTGTAGAGCTTGACCATCTTGCCGATGATCGATTCCCACTTCTCGGCCGACACCTTTGGCTGCTGGAGCATGGTCGAGGGCGAATGGCAGGCGGTGCAATTCTCGATCACCGCATCGCGCCCCGGGCCTTCGGGAAGTTCGATCGGATCGTCGGGCAGGGTGAGGCTCGCATCCTTGAAGGCAACCTCCGGCGTCCCGTCGCAGGCCGCCAGCAAAGCCAGCGCGGGGAGAAGGGCGAGCGCTCTCATTGTGCCCTCAGAGTGATGCGTTCGATCACGTTGCGGGCATAGCCCGAGGGGTTCCAGACCAGCGAGCCCGGCTGCACCGCGCCTTTCACATTCCTTGCGCGCACGCCGATTTCCTCAAGATCGCCAGCCACTTGCGGCAGTGTGACCGACCAGCGGCGGAAGGCATAGGGGCCGTGCTCGTCGGGGCCGAGGGTGCAGGGGATTTCCCAGCCCTGTCCGACCAGATCGATCCGCTCGAGCGCGGCATCCCCGCCGAATGCGATCCCCTCCAGCACCAGCGGCTTGCCGAGCGCGACGGTCTCGCCATCGGCATGGCTGGTGATGAAGCTGCGCGGCGGCATGGCGGTGATGGGGACGGTGGGGAAGTCCTTGCTCTCGGGCGTCACGGGCTGTGCGGGCATGCGGTAGGAATCGGCGACGTAATAGCTCTCGTCCTCGCCCGGCAGCACCTCGATGGTCGAGAGCATCTTCACCCAATAGGTCGAGAACCACCCCGGAACGACGATCCGCAAGGGGAAGCCGTGGAGGATCGGGAGCGGCTCGTCATTCATCGCCCAAGCGACCAGCACATCGTCGCGCATCGCCTCCGCGAGCGGGATGGACTTGATGAATTGCGGCGCGCCATCGGTCAGCGGCACATCGAGGCCGGCGAAGCGCACGCGCTTTGCCCCCTCGGCGACGCCTGCCTTGGCGAGCACATCCTTGAGGCGCACCCCGGTCCACTTGGCGCAGGCCATGGCGCCATTGCCCCACTGGGTGCCGGTGACGCGCGGTTCGCTGAGGCCGCGCCCGTTGCCCGCGCACTGGTTGACCGCGACGATGGAGACATGCTCGCCCGCGCCGGCGATCTCGTCGAGGGTGAGCGATACCGCCTTCGTCACCGCTCCGCCCACCGCGACGCGGTGCTCGCCCGCCTTGACTTCGGTCGGCATCGACCAGTTCCAGCGCACGAAATGGCGGTCATTGGGGGTGATGGTGCCCTCGCGGAACGCCGCCATCGGTGCTTCGAGCAGGGGCGGGCGGATGCGCTGGACGATCATCTCGCCCTTGCCGGGGAAGGCGGGGGTGGTGGGCCTGAGGCTCGGTCCGCCGGGAAGCGCGAGGTCGATCATCCCGCCGCCGAGCTTCGCCAGCGCCGGTGCCGCCAGTGCCGCCGTCCCCGCGCCTGCGATCAGCGCCCGGCGTGTGAGCCGCCCCTCTGTCATGCCCCGACCCCCTCCAGCCGCGCGATCAGGTCGCCGATCTCGGCCACTTCGAGGCCGTGCGCCGCGATCAGATCGCCGATATCGTCGATCCGCGCCATCTCGCCATCGTCGCGCATGATCGAGCAGATCACCGCAGCATCGCCCGCTCCGGCGAGGCGCGCAAGATCGATCGAGGCCTCGCACGCCGCCGCCCGTTCGCGCACACCGCCAGGCTTGGCGATCAGCGGGAAGACATGGCCCGGCGAATGGATGTGCTCCGCGGTCGCACCCTCGGCGATCGCCACGCGCACCGTATGCGCGCGGTCGGCGGCCGAGATGCCGGTCGAGACGCCCTCTGCCGCCTCGATCGAGCGGGCGAAGGGGCGTCCGGTCTGGCGCGCAGTGCCGGGGTTGACGAGGCTGAGGCCAAGCTGCGCGGCGCGCTCCGGCGTGACTGAAAGGCAGATCAGCCCGCGCCCATGCGTCGCCATGAAGTTGATCGCCTCGGGCGTGACATGGCGCGCGGCGCACATCAGGTCGATATCGCCGCCCCGCAAGCGGTCGCCCGCGATCACCACCATCCGCCCGGCGGCAATCGCCGCGAGCGCGGTATCGAGACCGGCGCCGGGCATCAGGCCAGATCCCGCCCGGCGGCAAAGCTCTTCGCGCCCAGCACCACCTGCTTGCCGACCAGTTCGAGCTGGCCCCGCGCACGCTCGTCGAGGCATTCGCCGTCGGGGGAGAACATCCCCTGATAGGTGCGGATCGTGGCCCCCATCGGGGTCGGCCAGCCGCGCAGGGCGTGAGTGATCGCGCGCATGGTGAGGAGCGTGCTCATGGAAGCCTGATCGCCGAAAGCGGTCGCAATCAGGCCCACGGCGCGGCCATCGAGATAGGGGCGCTCGTCCCGCGCAAGGTCTTCAAGATAGTCGAGCGCGTTCTTGACCACGCCCGAGATCGTGCCGTGATAGCCGGGCGCTGCCACCAGCAGGCCATCGGCGGCGCGCACCGCCTCGACCAGCTCGGCGCCCATCTGGGTGGTGTAGCCCGGCCCGCGATAATGCGCGAGCGCGGCGCAATATTCCCCGCCGAACACCGTCACCTCGGCCCCCTCGCCCGCGGCGATGCTGGCGGCAAGGCGCAGCGCCTGCTCGGTCGAGGAGCCGGGATTGACCGTGCCGCCGAGGGCTACAATTCGGGTCATGCGGGGTAAGTCCTTTCAGAAAGATAGGCAGCGAGGCGCGCGGTCTGTTCGGGCGTGAAGTGGAGGCCGAGCTTGGTGCGGCGCCACAGGATGTCCTCGGCACGCCTCGCCCATTCCTCGGCGACGAGGTAATCGACCTCGGCAGCGGTCAACCCGTGGCCGAAATGCTCGCCAAGATCGGCGGCGCTTTTGGCATTGCCGAGGAAGGCGAATGCGCGGGTGCCGTAGAGCTGGATCAGGCGGCGCGGCTCGCGCTCGGGGAGGAAGGGGTAGCGCGCGGCCAGTTCGCGCATCATCGCGCCGGCCTCGTCCCTGCCGAAATCGCCGCCGGGGAGCGGGGCGGTGCCGGTCCAGTCCGGGCCGTGCAGCACCGGCAGGAAGGGGGCGAGTTGCTCCACCGCCTCCGCGGCGAGATGCCGGTAGGTGGTGATCTTGCCGCCGAACACCGAGAGCAGCGGCGCGCTCCCGTCCGCGCCCCCGTCGATCTCGAAGCGATAGCCCCGCGTCGCCGCCTCGGGCTTGCCCGAGCCGTCGTCGACCAGCGGGCGCACGCCGGAATAGGTCCACACCACATCCTCGGGCGTCACGGGGGTGCGGAAGTATTCGGACGCGCCCTCGCACAGATAGGCGATTTCCTCAGGGCTGGCCCTGACCTCGTCGAGCGTGCCGTCGTGATCGACATCGGTGGTGCCGATCAGCGTGAAGTCGCTCTCATAGGGGATGGCAAAGAAGATCCGCCCGTCGGGAAGCTGGAAGAAATAGGCAAACTCGTGGTCGAACAGCTTCCTCACCACGATATGCGAGCCGCGCACGAGGCGCATTTTCTGGGTCGTCGGCTCGCCCGCCCGGCCGAGCAGGTCGAGCACCCGCGGCCCGGCGGCATTGACCACGGCGCGGGCGCGGAAGGTCTCGCCCCCGGCCTCGATCCGCCATACCTCGCCCTCCCGGGCGAGCGCCGTGACCTCGCAGGCCGTGCGCACCTCGGCGCCCCGGTCGGCAGCGTCGCGGGCGTTGAGCACCACCAGCCGCGCATCGTCCACCCAGCCATCGGAATAGGCAAAGGCGCGGGTATAGGCGGGCTTCAGCGGCGCGCCTGCCGGATGCCGCGCCAGATCGACGCTCTGGGCAGCGGGCAGGCGCTTGCGGCCGCCGATATGGTCGTAAAGGAACAGCCCGAGCCGCAGCAGCCAGCGCGGGCGCAGGCCGGGGCGGTGGGGGAGGATGAAGCGCAGCGGCCAGATGATATGCGGCGCAATGCCCCACAGCACCTCGCGCTCCGACAGCGCCTCGCGCACCAGAGCAAATTCGTAATGCTCGAGATAGCGAAGCCCGCCGTGGATCAGCTTGGTGGAGTTGGACGAGGTGCCGGTCGCCAGATCGCCGCGCTCGAGCAGCAGCACCTTGGCCCCGCGCCCCGCCGCATCGCGCGCGATTCCGGCGCCGTTGACGCCGCCGCCGATCACCGCGAGGTCGAACACGCCGTCCATCAGATCACCCAGCGGGCATAGGCGAGCGCCGTCACCAGCGAGGCGACGGTTGCCGCCAGCACCGGCATCACCGCGCGCCAGCCAAGGCCGAGCAGCAGGTCGGTGCGCGTCCGCATCGCGGTGGCGGTGACGGCGAGCAGCAGCAGGGTCTTGGAGGCGGTCAGGGCATGGGCGGCCAGAGCGGGCGGGACCGGGAGCAGCGAATTGACCGCCACCAGCCCGAGGAAGGCGAGGATGAAGCCCGGCATCACCGGCACCCTTGCGCGCCCGACCCCGGCAGGGAGCGGCTGGACGCGGGCGATCCACAAGGCGGCAAGCGTCACCAGCGGAGCCAGCAGCGCGACGCGGGTGAGCTTCACCACCGTCGCCTGCGCGCCTGCCGCATCGGACACGGCAAAGCCCGCCCCGATCGCCTGCGCGACATCATGGATCGAGGCGCCCACCAGGAAGCCCGCCTGCGCGTCGGTGAAATGCAGCATCTGGGTGAGCGGCGGATAGGTGACGAGCGCGATGGCGCTGGCCGCGGCAAGGATCACCAGCGTCAGAGTGAAGAGCGACTGGTCGATCCGCTCGCGCCCGATCACGCCGTAGAGCGCGAGCGCCGCCGAAGCTCCGCAGATCGCGGTCGCCCCGCCGCCGAGCAGGCCGACTGCCGGGCTCTGCGCCGTCAGCCGGGCCGCGGCGAGCGCGGCGAGGATCGCGGCTGCCATCACCAGCGCGAGGCCGGCAAAGGGGACGATCCCCATCTGCGCGACCTGCATCGCGGTGACCTGGAAGCCGAGCAGCACGATCCCGGCGCGAAGCCCGTGGCGGCTGGCCGCGTCGAGCCCGTCATGGGTGCGCGGATCGGTCGCGGCGAAGTTGACCGCGAGCCCGATCAGGAGCCCGGCAAGGATCACCGGCACCCCGTAATTCTGCGCCAGCCACGCCGCTGCCGCCCCCGCGATCGCGGTGATCGCAAGGCCGGGGACAAAGCGCGAGAGCGGCTTCTTCTCGGCCCTCGCGGCGAGCGCGGCGGTGCTGTCGGCGAGCATGATCTCGCCGAACAGGTCGCCGGCGAAAGCCTCGAAATCGGGGCGGGAGCCTTGCTTCATGGCCTCGCTGTCTTGCGCTTGTGTCGCACGGTTATGTCTCACGGTGTCACAAGCCTACCGCGCAGCCCCTCGCAATGCAAGCAGCGCGGCGCTCAGGCGAAGGTCTCGCCGGGCAATTCCGGGCGGCGGATCTCGGGCAGGAGCCAGTGGAACCACGCCAGCGCAACGAGGTAGGAACTCGCGGCAAAGACGAACAGCGGCACGAAGCCGAAGCCGGCATCGAGCACGCGTCCGGCCACGAGGCTGATCGCCACCCCGCCCATATTGCCCATGAAGGCGCCGAAAGCCGTCACCCGCCCGACCTTGGCCTGCGGGACGACATCGGTGATGGTCGAGAACAGCGAGAGCGAGAAGGCCTGATGCCCGGCCATCACCACCCCGATCATCACCGCCACCGGCCAGAACCCGCCCAGTTCCAGCACCAGCGGCAGCGGCGCGACGATCAGCGCGGCGGCGAGCATCACGCTCTTGCGGACGCGGTTGGGGCTCCAGCCGGCCTCCAGCAGCCGGGTCGAGATCCACCCGGCGAGCAGCGCGCCGAGACCCGATCCGGCAAAGGCAATCGCCAGCGGCACGGCCAGTTCGAGGGTCGAGAGGCCGAAGGCCTTGCGGTAATAATCGGCCAGCCAGAAATTGATGAACCACCAGGTCATGTCCGACAGCGCCTTGGCGATGACAATCGCCCAGGTCTGGCGGTTGAGGAGGATCGGGCCATAGGCCTTGCCGCCTGCGTCCCCGGCCGCCGCTAGGTCGCCGCGTTCGTTGAGCTGCGACAGGCCGCGCGCCAGCCACAGCCAGGCGAGAAGCGAGACAAAACCGCCGATCCCGCCCGCCACCAGAGCGCCGCGCCAGCCCACGGCCAGTGCCAGCGCGGGAACGATGAAGGGCATGGCGATGGTTCCCGCGCCGGCGAGCAGCGTGGCAAAGCCGAAGGCGAAGCTGCGCTTGTCGGGCGGGAACAGGGTCGCCACTGTCTTGATGGTGAGGGGCGTCTGCACCGCCTCGGTCAGGCCGAGGCCGATGCGGGCGGCGACCACGTGGGCGGTGGTCGCGGCCCAGCCATGCGCCATCGCGGCTAGGCTCCACGCAGACGCGCCGACCTGCATCGCCCGGTTGACCCCGAGCCGGTCGACCAGCCAGCCGGTGAACAGGAAGGCAAAGGCGGCGGAGAACTGGGTGACGGCGGCCAGATCGCCGAACTCGGTATCGCTCCAGCCGAAGTCTTTCATCATGTCGGGCTTGAGGATGGCGATGATCGGCCGGTCCATCGCGTTGAACACGCCCGCGATGCACAGCACCGTGAACAGCGCCCAGCGCAGGCGGGTGGTGAGGGCGGGCGAGGGCGGGGCGGAGGCCATCACGGGATCCTAGAGCGCGAGGGTCGGGGCAGGCAAGCGGGAGGCAGGCAGGCGTAAGGCAGGCAGGCGTCGGGGGCCAAGACACGAAAGGCCGCCGGATCGCTCCGACGGCCTTTCCTTGTATTCACGCTGTCACGCGGCTCAGTTGGTCCTGATCCGGAAGGTGACGCCGAAATAGCGGTCGGCATCGCGCGGGATCTGGAGGCGCCGGCCGCCCTCGAGGTTGAGGAGCACATAGCTCTCGTCCATGATGTTGCGGGCGTGGATGGTCAGGCGATACTTGTCATCCGGGTCCGAGAAGCCGATCGAGGCATTGAGGATGCCGTAGGGATCGATCCGGGTCGAGGCGGCCTGGCCGAGGTCCGAATACTGCGTGCTGGTGTGGCGGTAATCGGTGTTGAGGTAGAGCGTCACCCCGCCCAGTTCCTTGGTGTAGTCGCCGCCGATGGTGTAGACGAACTCCGGCGCGAGCGGCAGCTTGGTGCCGTTGCGCGCGTCGGGCGCGTTGGTGCTCGGGTTGGGGTTGAACTCCTTGACGCGGGCATCGGCATAGGCCGCGCTGGCGCGCAGGTTCAGGCCATCCACCGGATTGACCACGAGATCGGCCTCGAAGCCTTCGCTCTTCACCGTCCCGGCATTGGTCAGGTTCGAGACCGTCGCGCCGTTGACGACGATGAAGTTGTTGGCCTGGAACCCGTCATACTCGACCATGAAGGCCGCGACGTTGAACTGCACGCGGTTGTCGAGGAACTGCGACTTCAGACCGATCTCGAAGCTGTCGGACAGCTCCTCGGAAATCGGCACGGCGTTGTTGGGCGCGGTGTGGTTGAAGAAGACGTTGAAGGCCGGACCCTTGTAGCCGCGGGTGTAGGACCCGTAGAGCATCACGTCCTCGGTCGGCTTGAACTGGATCGCGGCGCGGCCCGACAGGTTGCCGTTGCTGGTCGTCCCGCGGCTGGTGTTGGTGCCGTTGCCGCCCGCGCTGACGAGACCGCCGGCCGGGTTGAGGTTGGTGCCCGGGCCGGCTGCCGGAAGCCCGGTCGCGGTGTTCACCGCCGGAGCGCGGGTGTGGGTGAATTCGAGGTCGTCCCAGGTGTAGCGCAGGCCGCCCGTGAAGGAGAGCTGCTCGGTGAACTGGTAGGTCGCCTGGCCGAACAGCGCGTAGTTCACCGAACGCACGTCGCTGCGCGAGGTGGCGGTGGGGAACAGCGTGTTGACGCGGTCGCTGGTGTTGCACGGAACCGCGCCGCCCGGAAGGGCCGCCAGCGTCGAGGTGGTGCAGGTCACGCCGCTGCGGGTGAAGTCCTGGGTGTTGTCCGACTGCCACGCGAAGGCGCCGACCTGGTAAAAGAACGGCTTGGTCTGGTCGGAAGCGAGGCGGATTTCGGCCGAAACCTGCTCGGTCCGGACCACGCCGTTGTCATGCAGCTGACCCGCGCCCACGATCGCCCGGGGCAGGAAGTCGCCCTCGCGCAGCTCGCGGTTGAACCAGTTGCGATAGCCGAGCACGACGCTGAGCGTGTGGGTGTCGGACAGCTCGAAATCGCCGCTGCCGGTGAGGCTCCACTGCTCGTCCTCGGTGCGGGTGACGAGGTCGTGGTTGATGAAGCGCTGGTCTTCGCCGAGCGCGACGCCGCCGGGCAGGGCGAGCAGCGCGTCCTGCTGCGCGCCGCGGCTGGCGCCGGTCACGTCGGCGCAGCAATCGTCGTCGGCCTTGTAGTAATCGGCGATCAGACGGACCGAATTGGCGCCGTCGTCATAGTCCATGATGCCGCGGAAGCCGTGGCGCTCGTAGCCGTTGACGGTGTTGTTGCGGCCGCCGTTGATGTTGGTGATGTTGCCGTCGAAGGTGCCGTAGAAGCCGGTCACGCGGGCGCTGAGGTTCTCGCCGATCGGGCCGCTGAGCGCGGCGCGCATGCGGTATTCCTCGCCCTCGAACCATTCGGCGGTGACTTCGGCCTCGAGGTCGTCGGTGCCGCCCTTGGAGACGATGTTGACGAGGCCCGCCGAGGCGTTGCGGCCGAACAGCGTGCCCTGCGGGCCGCGCAGCACTTCGAGGCGGTTGATGTCGACGAGGTCCATGAACGCCTGGCCCGAGCGCGACAGCACGACGCCGTCGACAACGGTGGACACACTCGGCTCGGCCGCGACCGAGAAGGAGATGGTGCCGACGCCGCGCATCACGATCGCGCTGTTGGCGCTGGTCGTGCCCTTGCGGAAGGTCACGGAGGGGACAACGGTGCCGATGTTCTCGAGGCTGACGACGCCCGCCTGCTGGAGCCGGTCACCCGAGACCGCCGCGATCGCGATCGGCACGTCCTGGACGTTTTCCTCGACCTTCTGGGCGGTTACGATGATTTCCTCGACCTGCGCGAAGGCCGGTGCGGTATGGGCAAAGGCCAGCGCGCTGGCCGACAGGGCGAGCGTCTTCAAGGCAATGCGGGTGGTGGCAGACATCTGGTTTTCTCCCCTGCGTCGTGGTCGGACCCGTCCGGGCGGCAGACCATATGAAGGCCCGTCGGGTCGATCTTTGCAGGCCTCGGGTTGCGCTTTATGTCCCGGTATGTCAAGCGGTGTCAGACCGGGCCAAGGGATGGACCGGCGGAGAGATGCAGGGCAGCGATGGTGCGGCTGGAGCAGGATGAGGGTGCGGTAAGCTTGCTGGTGGCAGGCCGTGCGCTTCTGCGCCATTCGCAAGATTATCCAGCAATTTCAATTGCCTCAGGCGCGCCGCAAGTGACGATGGTGCGCGGTAATTTCCGGCTCTCGGACGATCCTGTGGCAGCAAGGCCACTGTCGCGCATAGAAGTGCAGGGGGCAGGCGCCGCGTTGCTGTCGAGTGCGGACGGCAGCGCCAAACTCGCGCTCGCGCTCGAAGGCTCGCGCCTGACGCTTTCGGCGCGCTCGGGGCATGACCGCATCACGCTCGATCTCGCGCTCGAACCGGGCGATGTGCTGTGGGGCGGGGGCGAGCAGATAAGCCACCTTGCGCTCAATGGCCGCAATTTCCCGCTCTGGACCAGCGAGCCCGGCGTGGGGCGCGAACCCGGCACCCCGCTCACCGATCAGGCCAGCGCCGACGGCAGCTTTGCGGGCGGCGATTACTGGACCACCAATTATCCCGAGCCTACGGTGCTGTGCTCGGGCGGCTGGGCGCTGTCGCTGGCGAATGCCGAATATGCCGAATTCGACGCCCGCGAGGCGGGGCGGCTCCGCATCCATGTCTGGTCGGGCGAAGTCGTCATCGACCTGTTCGAGGGCGCGCCCGCCGATCTCACCCGCCAGCTTGGCGCCCGCTTCGGGCCGCGCCAGCCGCTCCCCGATTGGGCGATCGGCGGGGCAGTGGTCGGCCTCAAGCAGGGCGAGGCGAGCTTTGCCCGGCTGGACGCCCTGATCGGCGTCGGTGCCGCTGTCTCGGGCCTGTGGTGCGAGGACTGGGTCGGCATCCGCGAGACCAGCTTTGGCCGCCGCCTGTTCTGGGACTGGCAGTGGAACGCGGCCCGCTATCCCGATCTGCCCGCCCGCATCGCCGCATTGAAGGCGCGGGGCATCCGCTTCCTCGGCTATGTGAACCCCTATCTCGCGGTGGACGGCCCGCTTTATCCCGAGGCCGCCGCGCAGGGCTTCTTCGCCCGGCGGCTCGACTCCGACGCGCCCTACCTCGTCGATTTCGGCGAGTTCGAGGCCGGCGTGGTCGATTTCACCAACCCTGCCGCCTGCGACTGGTTTGCCGAGGAGGTGATCGGCAAGCGGATGCTCGATTTCGGGCTCGACGGCTGGATGGCGGACTTCGGGGAATATCTGCCCACCGACCTGCGCCTCCACGATGGCGACCCGATGCAGGAACACAACCGCTGGCCGGTGCGCTGGGCGGAAGTGAACGCCCGCGCGGTCGCCTCGAGGGGGCGGACGGGCGATGTGCTGTGGTTCATGCGCGCAGGCCACACGGGCGTGCAGGCCCATTGCCCCTTGCTCTGGGCGGGCGACCAGTCGGTCGATTTCAGCCGCCATGACGGCATCGGCACGGTCATCACCGCCGCGCTGTCATCCGGCCTTGTGGGCAATGCCTTCAGCCATTCCGACGTCGGCGGCTATACCAGCCTCTTCGGCAATGTCCGGACCGAGGAGCTGATCCTCAGATGGTATGAACTCGGCGCCTTCAGCCCGGTTTTCCGCACCCACGAAGGCAACCGCCCTGACGACAATCTCCAGATCGACAGCACCCCCGCCCTTATCGCCGGCTTCGTCCGCTGGAGCCGGATGCACGCGGCCCTCGCGCCCTATGTCCGCCACCTTGTCGCCGAGGCGCAAGCCAGCGGGCTGCCTGCCCAGCGCGCGCTGTTCCTGCACTACCCTGACGACGAGACCACCTTCACCATTCAGGACCAGTTTCTCTATGGTAGCGACCTGATGGTGGCACCGGTGATCGAGGCGGGGGCGATGATGCGGAAGGTCTATCTGCCGCAAGGGACATGGCGGCATCTGTGGAGCGGGCAGGACCATGCCCCCGGCTGGCACGAGGTCGCAGCGCCGCTCGGTGCGCCCCCGGTGTTCTACCGCCCGGACAGCGCCTTTGCCGCCCTCTTTGCAGGACTGGCCGCATGAGCCGCGACAATCTCCGCCCGAATATCCGCAACGTCGCCGCCCGCGCGGGCGTGGCGGTCAAGACCGTCAGCCGCGTGCTCAACGGCCACCCGTATGTCAGCGCCGAGCTGCGCGAGCGGGTCGAACAGGCGATGGCCGATCTCGATTACCGCCCCTCGGTGGCGGCGCGCATCCTGTCGGGCGCGAAGTCGGGCCAGATCGCGCTGATCTACGACAATCACAGCCCCTATTACATGTTCCAGATCCAGAAGGGCTGCTGGGATGTGTGCCACGAGGCGGGCATCCGGCTGCTGGCCCAGCCGGTCGATGTCGCCGATCCGCGGGTCGGCGAGCAGGTGCGCGGCCTCGTCAGCGAGACCCATGTCGACGGCATCATCCTCTCCTCTCCCGTCACCGATTGCGATCCGGTGCTGCGGGCGCTGGAGACGATGGACGTGCCTTTCGTGCGGATCTCGCCCGGCACCAATCACGCGCTGACCTCGAGCGTGTTCATGGACGACGCGCAGGCCGCCGACGACATGACCACGCATCTGATCAACGCAGGGCACCGCCGGATCGGCTTCATCAAGGGCCACACCAACCACATGGCCTCCGACGACCGGCTGTTCGGCTATCGCCGCGCGCTCGACCGGGTCGGCATCCCGTTCGAGCCGCAACTGGTGGTCGATGGCGAATTCGATTTCGATTCAGGCGTGGCCGGCGCCAGGGCACTGCTCGATCAGGCGGCGCGGCCGACCGCGATCTTCGCCTCGAACGACGACATGGCCGCAGGCGTGCTCGCCGTGGCGCATGACCGCGGGATCAACGTGCCGGCGGAACTCTCGGTCGCGGGCTTCGACGACACCACGCTGGCGCGCACCGTCTGGCCGCCGCTCACCACCATCCGCCAGCCGATGGCCGAGCTGGCCCGGACCGCCACCCAGATTTTGATCGCGGGCGGGGACATCACCCACAAGCGCCTGCCCCATGACCTTGTCGAGCGCGCCTCGGTCGCTCCACCAAAGAGGAACTGACGATGAGTGAACTGCCCCTGCCGCCTGTGACCCGCCGCCTCGGCGCGGGCGATATCGAGGTCTCCCCGATCGCCTGGGGGATGTGGCGCCTTGCCGAGAACGGCCGGACGGTGGCTGATGCGGCCAAGCTGGTTCACGCCGCGCTCGATGCCGGGATCACCTTCCTCGACACCGCCGACATCTACGGCTTCGACGGTGCAAGCGGCTTCGGCGATGCCGAGGTGCTGCTGGGCGAGGTGCTGGCGGCAGAACCTGCCTTGCGCGGGCGCATGGTGCTGGCGACCAAGGGCGGCATCTTCCCGCCGCTCCCCTATGACCAGAGCGCGCTCTATCTCGGCAACGCGATCGATGCCTCGCTGTCGCGCCTCAAGGTCGATAGCGTCGATCTCTACCAGATCCACCGGCCCGATATCCTCGCCCACCCGCAGGAGACCGCCCGCGTGCTCGACGATGCGGTGGCGAGCGGCAAGGTGAAGGCGCTGGGCGTCTCGAACTTCACCCAAGCCCAGATCGCCGCGCTCCAGCATTTCCTCGGCAACAAGCTGGTCGCGACCCAGCCCGAGATCAGTCCCTTGCGGATCGATTGCTTCGAGAATGGCGAACTCGATCAGGCGATGATGCTGGGCCTGACGCCGCTCGCCTGGTCGCCGCTCGGCGGCGGGCGTCTTGCTGCGCCCGAAACGGCGCGCGACAAGGCCGTGGCAGCGGCGCTCGACGCGGTCGCCGGGGCGCAAGGCGTTTCGCGCACCGTCGCCGCCTATAGCTGGCTGATGGCGCATCCGGCCGGGATCATCCCGATCATCGGCTCGCAGAACGCCGCCCGCATCGCCGAAGGGGCCGAGGCGCTCAAGGTGAGGTGGACCCGGACCGAATGGTATGCCGTGCTGGTCGCCGCCCGGGGCGTGCCGCTGCCTTAAGCACCGACCCCCGTTCGTGCTGAGCTTGTCGAAGCACCGTCCTTCTTGAGGATGCACGGGAGGCCCGAAGTGAAAAACGGCCCTTCGACAAGCTCGGGGCGAACGGAAATTGGGATGGGAACGAAGCCATGACTGACCAGCAACAATGCGAAATCGCGTGGTTCTCCGCGCTGTGCGACGACGATTACGAGTTCCTCGGCGTCCCCGATCCCTACCTGCAATCGAGCTGGGAGCATTGCCGCAACATCGTCACCCGCGCCGAGGAAGGCGGGTTCGACAATATCCTCCTGCCCTCGGGCTACCAGCTCGGGGTCGACACCACGATCTTCGCCGCCGCTGTCTCCACGCAGGTCAAGCGCATCAAGCTGCTCTGGGCGACCCGCATGGGCGAGGACTGGCCGCCGCAATTGGCCCGCCGCATCGCCACGCTTGACCGCATCCTCGGGCCGAACGCGGCCGGCACCGGAGGCCGCCTCAACGTCAACATCATCTCCTCGGACATGCCGGGCGAGAAGATCGAGAGCGGCCCCCGCTACCGCCGCGGCACCGAGATCATGAAGATCGTCAAGACGCTGCTGAACGGCGAGCATCTCGATTTCGACGGCGAGTTCTACAAGCTCAAGCTCGATCCGCCGCGCATCACCACCCTCAGCGGCAAATGCCCGCCGTTCTATTTCGGCGGCCTCTCCCACGAGGCGCGCGAATGTGCGGCCGAGGCAGCGGATGTCTACCTGATGTGGCCCGACACGATGGACAAGGTGCGCGAGACCATCGCCGACCTCAAGGCGCGGGCGGCCAATTACGGCCGCACCCTCAAGTTCGGCTACCGCGTCCACGTGATCGTCCGCGAGACCGAGGACGAGGCCCGCCACTATGCCGACCGCCTGCTCTCGAAACTCGACGACGAGGCCGGCCGTGCGATCCGCGAGAAGAGCCTCGATGCCAAGAACTACGGTGTCCAGCGCCAGCAGGAATTGCGCGGCGCGGCCGACGGCGATGGCTTCGTCGAGGAGAACCTGTGGACCGGCATCGGCCGTGCGCGCTCGGGCTGCGGGGCGGCGATCGTCGGCACGCCCGACCAGGTGCTCGCCAAGCTGCGCGCCTATCAGGCCGAGGGGATCGAGGCCTTCATCCTCTCGGGCTACCCGCATATGCAGGAAGCCGACCTCTTCGCCCGCCATGTGCTGCCGCACATCCAGCACGGCCCGCTGGAGATGTGAGGATCGGCGAAGCTCACGTCTCCCCGGGCTTGACCCGGGGCCCAGCTTTTCTTGTGCGCGAGCCCGCCTCCGCGGGCTCGTCCTCGGCGAGTTTCCGTCGCTTTGCGCCGGATCGCCTGCGGCTCGCGCGCTTGCGCTCGCGGCCCGTCCGTCGGCGGGCCGGGGCTCTGTGAATTTGCCGGATCGCCTTGCCGATGCCGGCACCGGGCCTGTGGGCTTGGCGAATATTTCCAACACCCGGCCGCCCCCTGAATTGTAGGCCGCGCAAAACCCGCCCTTACCCGAATCTCGACCCCGCCTTGCCCGCTTCAGACCCCCTCCAGACCCCCTCCAAACCCCGCTTGCAGGTGCCCGGAAAGGTGTTTCACGTGAAACATTCCCCTACTGCACCCTTGCCCTCGGGAAGTGGCCGATAATTTCCTCTTTTCGGCGTCCGCCAGCGGTGACAAGACGTATCGCAAACGCGAAACCGTTTGAGTGGAGAGCACCCCCATGAACCTCGAATTCACCCCCGAAGAGCAGGCCTTCCGCGAGGAAGTCCGCGCCTTCATCGCCGAAAACTACCCCAAGCATCTCGCCGATTTCGGGATGCGCGAGGACATGGCGCGCGAGGACTTCGTCGCCTGGCACAAGATCCTCGGGCAAAAGGGCTGGTCGGTTCCGGCATGGCCGGTCGAATATGGCGGCACCGGCTGGACCCCGACCCAGCGCTACATCTGGTCGGAAGAGAACGCCCGCGTGAACGCGCTCATGCCGCTGCCCTTCGGCGTCTCGATGGTCGGACCGGTCATCTACACCTTCGGTTCGGAAGAGCAGAAGGCCAAGCACCTCCCCGGCATCCGCAGCGGCGAGGTGTGGTGGTGTCAGGGCTATTCCGAGCCCGGCGCAGGCTCCGACCTTGCCAGCCTCAAGACCACCGCCGTGCGTGACGGCGATCACTATGTCATCAACGGCCAGAAGACCTGGACGACGCTCGCCCAGCACGCCGACTGGGGCT